>Ga0209671_1003744_pt1 | contig 14786 bp, 5 predicted proteins | sample WorMetHERISLAND2_2_FD_187401 | JGI IMG/M metagenome (GOLD analysis project Ga0209671, IMG submission 187401) | Marine gutless worms symbiont microbial communities from Max Planck institute for Marine Microbiology, Germany - Olavius geniculatus... | ecosystem: Host-associated > Annelida >... | reverse complement strand
GTATACACGAAAACTTAAGTAAAGATACTGCAACATTTTAGGCTAAATGAAAATAGTATTTTTAATCAGATTTTGAAAACATAGTAAACAAATTTTGAAGGTTTAATAAAAATTTATGGAAGCAGGTTTTTTATAAAGACGGACGGCAACTGAAAGAATGCAATTTTTAGGCTTTATTCGATTGTGAGTGATCCACGGCCTTTAAATTTTCTTTCGTCTTTTTTGTTTCTTTTTTATGTTTCTCGAAACTTTTAAAAACTATTTTAACAAACTTTTTCTTTGCTCTTTATCAACACTACATTACAGCGTTTTAGGAAGTCACTGTATCTGCTATATAAATTTATTGTACGACGGTCATTTCCAAATTTTGTAGCCTCGACTCATTAGATAACCAAATTTTCTACAATCTATACATCAGTGAAACGTACACCCTTTACTGACTCATATGAGTTTGCTGCATAAGCATACATCACAAACGTATGCGTTTGTTTCAGATCAAACGATCAAAGAAAAATTTAAAGACATCTTTAGTGCCTTGACACATATTATAAGGTTGGTCGAAGTTTGTATTTGCAAGAAATAAATAATTTGATTTCACACTGTGTAATTCTACATATGATGTACGTGTGCTCAAAAATATCTTGAAGCAAATATTTGTCGTGGCGTAATGACCACTGCTTTGGTTTTCCGCATTAGTTACGTCTCTGCGATTTTCACGAATTTAAAAAAAAAACGAAAGTAACAAAGTTTAGAAGAACATATAACTGGCTTGTTTTGAAAATGATAGCAACTACGCACACGGTCAATATTTTGACGTTGTTTTAATAAACAGAGTATTTGGTGTTTTAAGTATGTAAATAAGTGAGTCTACAAAGTAAAATTGTATTGGCATTTTGTTAAAAACCGTTGGTGCGCTGATCACAGTAACAAAAGCTGAATCTTAAACAAATGTAAAAATCATGCGCTCAATCTGTGGCTTACTTTTAGCTTTCTTTGTTAAAACGGGCGCGATTTTCTCTCGCGACATGTGTGTTTTGTAAATGTGGTTTTGCTTAAAACCACGATACACAGACGTTGCAAATGAACGGACGCACAGACAAACAGAGAGGCAGACAGACAGCTTTTGATGACAATAACGCGCTTTGCACTGCGTGTATTGATTGGTGAAAATCAGTCAGTGTTTGAGGCAATGCACTTATGACAATACTTGGCGGTCGTTGTCGTGAAAACTGTTGTGGCATGGCACGTGTATATTCGATTTCACTTACTACTTGATGACGTTTGAATTTCAGCTACAAGACTGAGAAGAATGAGATGGAAATCAGCGACGACATCCGGGAACGTCGTGGACAACTTCTCTTAGACGGATGCCGCCAACTGTCTCATTACCTCAACAATAGCACGTCAAGCCGCGGCTGGTACCAGATGTTCTACGACGATCAGATGGACTACGTCTACTGCCCAGTCGGCAAAGTCTCGTGCACCAACTGGAAGCGAACCCTTATCTTGCTTACCGGCAAGATATCCGAATCCCAGATCGGCAAACAGTTACAAATGACGACGGTTTACCGATATATGCGCACGCTCGCCTCTGTAAAGTCAAAGTACAGAATTTGGCGGTTTGCAGACAGCCGCTACTTTACATTTATGTTCGTCCGTGAACCACTCGAGAGGCTTGTGTCCGCCTACCGCGACAAGCTGCAGAAAGACCCCAACAGGTCGATTGATGCTAGGATTGTTAAACAGTATCGACCACGCGACTACAAGCGGTCGATAAGGCACTACAATGTCACATTTGCGGAGTTCGTTCGTTACGTGCTGGACCAGCACGCCGCTGGAAATGTGCTGGATCGTCATTGGATGCCACAGAGTCAGCTGTGTCGTGTGTGCCAGTACCGCTGGGACGTCATCGGGCACTACGAGACGCTACGCGAAGACGCCGGCTACGTCGTCAGCAGGCTCAAATCACGTATAATGGACGTCGGACAGCGTCATCGCGTCGCCAACGTCACGTTCCCGGCTGACAGCGGTCACCGCAAGTCCGGTCACTTCTTGCAGCAAATGTATGCAAGTGTACCGGCCGCAGACGTACAAGCTCTGTACACACTGTACGCCGTCGACTACACACTGTTCGGATTTGAACACCCGAACGTCACTGGTTTCACTTGATTCAGGGTGTATACGCAATTATATAGCGTATTCAGAATTTCGAGTAGCCTAACATTCTTTTTATTCTACTATTCCCTGTTTTATCTTTTTATTTTTTCTTTCTACAACTTTTATTTTTTTTGTTCTCCACCGGAGAAATATTATTTTTGATTTTATGTATTTTAGTTGATTGTGCATGTTTAGCAGATTTAGCAGATGTTTACTAGTTAAAATAACCGAGTTATAATGTGCTATACTATGATAGTCATATCGTTAGGTAGGCTTAATGTTTATCTTGCATGATTGTTATATAGTCCTAGTAGGCCCACTAGGCTGTGAGCTTAGACGCAACTTGTTTGTTTGACTAGGTGCTTCTCATGTGCTTGATTTGTCATTAGGGCCTTCTTTTTCACTTTGGTATTTTTGGTTCTGTGTAAATAAATGATAATGAAAATGATGATATGCACTGATTAGCAAAATATAGGCCTACTTTGAGCGTAAAGTTTCACCTAAATTTAGAGTTCAAATGTAAAAAAAGCAAATCACAGAATCCAAAAATTATGATTGGAGTTTGATTTGAACCTCAACAAACAGCCATGCAACATTGCAACACTGTGCTACACCAATTTATTTCCTTTTTTTCTTAAACTAAATGCTGTTTGGCCTGCGGCTGTGCGCATCCTTGCAAGTGGTCAAACATAGGCCTACATACAAAGATTGACAGCACCAGGCCACGGTAACACGTGTAACTATGGACGAAATTTACAGATATCAAAGGCGCACTAACCCATCAAAATGCAATAGGCCCTACGCCCACGTCGTTGCGTCAGTTTTCGTTCACAAAAAGCAGACACTAGAAAGTTGCCAACATGAAAAAATGCGACAGAACAGACCAGTTCGCATTTAAATTTTACAACATTTTTTCGTGGTAATAGCGCCGAAAACATTTCGTCTCTGAAAAGCTAAAATATAACGTAAAATTTGTGACTCTGGGAAATTGTTCTACTGAAATACAATGATAATAATTGTAATTTATTTTATCATGTTATATTTTATTATCCACAGTGAGCACAGCATTAGGCCTAATAATATTATGTTGTTGTGTCTACGTATAAACAAGATGTGAACTATGGATGCAGAGTGTAAGAAAAGTCTTTAAAAGTTGAAAGAAACACTTTTAACATCGACCACAGCAGTTTCAAAACGTTATAGGGTGTTTACACGATCTAGCAAACGTCAAGCAAACTGCCAGCAAACTTCCAGCACACGTCCTGCATTAACAGGTGTATTTTGAATACGTTTGCTGGAAGTTTGCTGGACGTTTGCTGAATCGTGTAAACACCCATTACTGGCGTTACGCCTAGCAGCGTACGGTTACCGTCGGTATGCAGGATTGACACGAGATGCAAAGCTTGTAGGCCTATCGTTAAGCATGCAGTGAGAGCAAAAAAAACTGTCCGTCAAAAATCAGAGTGAAACTGATAGATTTCCGCTGTCAATCATCATTAGCTGTAAATTATATTTGTTGTGGAAAAGCTTAGTCGACAAACGTTTGATACCCAACACCCATGGTTATTGCTGAGTTTTGTGTCAAGTGACGAGTGACGATAGCGTGCTGCTGACACGGGCAGATCTTGTGGTCTGCTACACTGTCTCAAAAAACATTCCCGACATTTTTGACTGTAACTTGAAAACCAATAATCAGATTTTGATAAAATTTTGTACGAATATTTCCGACACAACTTGCTATCCAACAACCATTTAGTTTTTTTTCTTCACTTAGCATAAAATTGTTTCTACACTACTTGGGGAAAACACAACCAGCGAAATATCACTCTTTTATCCAATGCGATATGATTGCTAATTTAACATAACGCGTAAAAACACATTTTGTTTACATTTCTGACACTTTGGCTGACATTTTATCTAGTAGTCCATTTTTCAACTGCCTGCAGTAAAACTGTTTGAAGTGCTGGCCCACTTTGCGAATACAGGCAAGGAGACGCTTTCTCCATTCAGTGACAGCAGTATCGATAAAGTTCTGCTCCAGACCAATGCAGGCTGTACCAATCGCTTCTTGACTCTTTAAACATTCCTAAACTTCATCTTGTAGTCACACTGCTGGATGACAGTCAAACCTTGTAATAGACCTGCTGTTGGGGCCCACATATTAAAATAGATGGAATTTATTAACGTTTTTTTTCAATTTATTTTAACACGTATTATGCTTGTTTTGCTTTCCCCAGGTAGTACAAAAACAGACGTTGGGTGAGGTGAAAACTAAAACACTTATTTAATAGCCAGTTGTGTCAGAAATATTTCTGCCAAAAATTGTTAAAATCTGCCGATCGTTTTTCAAGTTACGATCGATAATGTCGGGAATGTTTTTTCAGGTTTTCTGTTTATTTCAGCACATATTTCCTTTGATCTGCTTTCTCTATCTAGTGCAAAAGCATACACTGGGTGAGGTGAGAAACTGCACGGTCATTTAATGGAAAGTGTTGTCAGAAATATTCTGACCAAAAATTATTAAAATATGATAATTGGTTTTTAAGTTACAGTCAAAAATGTCGGGGATTTTTTTGAGACACAGTGTATAATTTAATCGAATTTTTGCGCAGTTAGCTTAATAATATTGATCGCACTTAGTACTATAACTACGGATCGAGCGCGCGGTCATTTTCGCTTTTGTTCGTAAAACATGCAGTCTTACATACGGGCTTACTAGCGTGCAAAATGGCAAGCGTCGGATATCCAGTATTCAACTTACTAATTGCTCTTGCAACTTGCAATAAAATGTCTTCAGGTATGTGCACGTCTTGTTTTCTTTTACAGTCAGCGAATTTACTAAAGTGAAACGGTTGATCAAAATTTGAGAGGCTATTATAACCACTCAATTAAATGTTTTATATAAGCACGTACGCTGCCGTTTGGTGCACTATCTTCAAAAATAATATTTTACACGGTAGTGTAACAACACCACTCAGATGTTGTGGAAAAGTCAATCAAATTTTTGTAGACACTTTTCTCTTTAGCTTATTAATAAAAAAACTAAAATCAGTCACATTTTGGCAAAAATGTGAAAAATAACGCACGGTATAGTTTTTAATGGAAAACTGTGTACAATATTTCAGCTGTTTTTACTTGTTTACCAGACTGCAACTAAAAGCACACGTTTTAAGCCTTGCATTCGGACAAAGAAAAAAATAACGCATTTTGAAGTCTACTGCAATTTTTTACTTTTTCAGCTAAAGTGCTGTTTTCGACTATTTCTGAGGCGTGTACAAAACGACCGAAATATATATCAATTATAACAAAACACGAAATGCAAAGCAACAACAAAAATTGTCGGCATCATTACCGTGCGCCCGCCTGGCTCTAACCGTTTCGAGCGTTGTTTGGTTAAGTTGGGTTAGTCTAACCTTTCTTAAAATTTTAGCTAAATTTGTCTGTAACTTTTTGTGTAATTTTGCTGACAAACAAACAAATAGATAAACGCCGGCAATTACATATCTTTCTAAAGGCGTGTACAAAAAAAAGAAACGAGCTGAACTGAGCTGAGTAACTGATTAATAGGCGTTTAAAAGTGATTAGATGTTGGTCGTGCCTACATCTGGCAAACACAAAGAAAAGATGCATGATATAGCTTAGCTTTCGCGAAGGTTTGCGGTCTCTTGACTATTTTTTAGTTTTTACGCTCGAAAGCAGCTACTGCTTTCAGCGCGTTTTAGCCATTGCAATTCTGTTTGTCTGTCCGTCTGTTTGTCTGTCACACGGGTCAAAAGCGGTGCAAGCTAAAATCACCAAATCTTTACCGTTTGCTCTAGTTTCAGAAACAGTAAAGCTTTTTTATAAATTCGAAGGGGGTCACCCCGAACGAAAGTGATAAATGAGAGAGGGGTGGGCAAAATTTGCGATTTCTGGCCAATAAGTCGCTGTATCTCAGTAACGGTGCGAGATAGGGCCTAGGTTACTATTAATCACTAATAGGAAGTCGTACACTGGCTCTCAATTAGCGCCGAATTCAATGACCTTGAACGCCAAAATATGGGTTTTATAAATTTTTTTGGCGATTTGGGCTGCGATACAAGTCTATGTCATTCACAAGGTGGCGCCACGTAACTATCGTTGTGCAATCCAGATAGAAAATTTAACATTTGTATATTAACTTAGCGTAAACACCCCAATTTTTAGCTAAACTACTTAACCGGAACTGCTATAGGCTTTCGCGCGTCTCGTGAGCATTAGCTCAAATTTTAAAAAATGTTTTAGCAGTAAAACTTTTGAATTATTTCAAGAATGTTTTTTGCATTTCAAATTTTTTTCCTGATTTTAGGGCCTATAAAAAGTTTGATCGACTGAATTTCGTGACTACGGTATGTGCAGCACTTAGGCTTACAACTTATAGTCACGTATCAAGTGAATTAAATCGGTAGTCAAACATTTTCGTATTTATGTCTTGAGTGCAATTAAGATTACGATGAATTAACTACGCAGTTGTTGTAGCCCACTCTCGATCTTGTACGGAAAACCGCCTAGAAATATTACCGAACACGGTTGTTTGGTTGCTTGGTGACACACTACAATAATTGTTGCAACCTAACCGCATTAGGCTAATACGCTTACGCTAGATTGGATCTTGCCATGCGTCACTGGAAAACCCAAGCCGTCGTAGTCGTTATTTCTGCTAAGTCGTCTATCCTTGAGAACGCAATTTCTTAAAAAATCGCGTTTTTTACCGGCTGTAACGGGATAGGCTTATGTAGCCTACCTCCGTAGGTGTACATCTATACAGGCTGATGCAAAAAGAGATGAAATATTTTTGCACGTGTTTTAATTTGACGACACGTAAAATTTACGCTGAAAATTCAGTTTTATTATGCGCTTCACTTATTGACGAAAAATAGTTGCATGCACGTGAAATTTTTGTACAGGGTTATTTTATTTTATTTTGTGAGTTTCTGGTGAATTTTCTTGGCTGCGTATTATTTTAGCAACAAATGCAATGCTATTCGCCGTTCGCAGGGTCTATACTGTACACGCAGTCTTTTAGGCCTTAAATAAAATATTAGCCTATAGCGTCACATAGCCTAATCAATCGGTCCTGGTCAGTATGTGCTGAAGCTTGTCCAGGCTTGCCTGACTTTGGCCCCACATTATCTATTATCTATTATTTACTATACCTCGCGGTGCGACTGCGGGTGTAGAGTTGTTTGCGAACTTCCGCATCGAAATAAATCAACATGAATACTGGTAAGCTTAATGCCTATCTTTTATGCGTGCGTTGCGTTGAACGGAAGCCACGCTTCGATACGTTACTCGCATACTGGAGTACAAATTACTTGGTTATATAGCACAAATATTTTTGCACTCTGCATCAACTTTTGCATTATATCCTAAAACTCAAAGAGCGCTTTGTGTACTGTAAATTATGCATAACTAGCCTACAATGCTGCAAAAAACAACAAATAAAGAAAACCACAAATCACTGAAAGAAATCGCAAAGAAACTCACGGGCCAACGAATGCAGAGTCAACAGATATAGGTTACAATGACAAATGGGAAATTTGCAAGATCACATGATGAGCAGGTAAACAGATGGAGAAAAAACACTTTCAGTCCGTGCTCAACTGTACTCACAACAGCAGTTGAAACGAATGGCACTTAAACACACTTAACACACACACTATTATATTAATAAATTCGACAAAAGAACACCAGCAGCGGCAAACTATTTATACAACAAATGACCAAAAAATCATTACAAATTTTGGAGATCAACTATATAAAAATATAAAAAAAAAACATCTAACTAAAAACGATTGCTTATGGAAAGTAGTATTGCATACTAGTAACACCTTTGCAGCCACAGACCATGCCATTTCTCTCAATTATGTCATAAACTAGGACCGCAGCAAGGTGATCAACAGAGAAAAAAACAGGATGGACCAATGGATTCAAAGAACAAAACGAGTCGATCAACTGAGACGAGAGGCCTACCGATTTTCACACATTTCTGATATTTACAGTCGTTCCAGAATGGGACCAGCGGTTGCCAAGACGTCAATAAAAATGTTAAAATACAGTTTGTATTCTAATAAATTTCACGTATATTTTATATACCTACACGGTATGTTGTGTGCACAGCTGATGACAGTGATCGTGTCGTTGTTCCAATCGGTCAGTCAGTGACGCTAAACTGTTCAACGTCGCAGCCAATCGAATGGTTCTATCAGCGCTCAGAGAACTCTTTAGCAAAGCAGATCTGCTCCGCTGGAGCCATGGTCAACGGTTTTGAAGCAGACAACAAATATTTCTTCTCCAAAACGAATCCAGCGGATAAGGGTTTGGTTATTAAAAACTTTACCGTGGAAGAAACAGGTATCTATTCATGCAGAGATACTAAACATGGCGTCTTACGAATTTTGCATCTGAAAGTTTCAGGTACTATTATTATTAGTTTATATTAGTTTATATACAACGTGGTCCATAGAGTGGGCCAGTAAAAAGTGACACTTTTTTGGCCTACTCTGTAGTATACAAAATATTATTTATATTATTTATATCATTGTATATTACTGCTTAAATAAATAATCGCTTTTGTGTTATTTATGTCATTATGCCATTATTATTGAAACAGTTTTTTTCCACAAAACATAATAATTTTTATTGTTATTTTAACAACTAAACATACTTGTTGATATTGTAAATCTTTATCTTCCAGTAAATCAACTCTAAGACGATCATAGCAAGAAAGTCGTAGCGCGTATAAAACAGTCTTAAATTTTCTCTTTATGTACTTCTTATGTTTTGTTTTTTTTCTGCTTTGTTTTTGCTCTACTAATGCATAAACGCACTTTACGAAAATCACAACTTTCCAGATCTTATGCACTCGTTTTTTTTATTTCACTGCTGTATAAATTTGTGTTTATTTTTAAAAATAATTGGTGCATTTAGCATGATTCAGTGACATCACTTTTACTGTTACTTTTAAGTTGACGTCTTCAATTTTTTAAATTACAGTATTTTAAAGACTATTACATACATTGGTTCAAAAACATTAAGAAACTGTTTAGCTCGTGCTGTCAGCGCCTTTGTATAAACTTATCATTGACATTGCGCTTATTCTTAAATAATTATCTTCACTAAAAATTACTGACTTATGACATATTTTACTTTGGCAGCAATCAGTCAATAAATTTTAAGCCTATGCTTAAACTTTGCACATGGAATTGATGTGTGTAGACATGAACGAACATAGTAGTGTAAGCTCACACGACGTGTTGCCTCCACACGAAGGTAACTACTGTGTAAGCCCATGACGTAACGATAACTCTACATATTCGGTGCGTAACTGTTTATACTCTGTAAGTTAATTGCTACTAAATGCTGATATTATAGCAGTTTAGACGTTGCATATTTGCTTTTATAATTATTTTTTAATGTTAGGCTTACGTCAGCCACGGTGCACGTACTCTCATTGCATAGGCCCGGTTTAAGCAGAAGTCAAAACTTAGCTCTTGCATTTTAAGATAACAATAATTAATTAATTACCTAAAGTGTTAATTTAATGTTTTGCAGTTGCCGACAAGCCATTTACGATTGTCATGGGACCAGCAGTGTCTGTGACATGTAAGTATGAAACAAACAGCATATAGGCTTAGAACTATGTTTAGATCAATTTGCCGCTTTGACGACGCTGCATGTTACGTTTCTTTTATCGCTATCCGGCAGCTAATTATTTGGTCAAACGAAAACATAGCTTTGTTAGGCTGCCGAGTCTCCCTGTCCGCTTGATCTTTGCCATAGGCCTAGTATCGGCCTGCGGCCTCCATTTTTGGCCCTTTCGCCCTCAACTCAGCCTGCGGCCTTGATTTCGGCCTACGGCTTCCATTTTTGGCCCTCCGGGTCTCATCTTGGCCTGTGGCCTCGATACACAGCGCTGCAGCGTAACACAGCGTTGCACTACGCTGCAGCGTTTTATAAAGATGCTGATGATGCGTCGCCATGGTGACGACGTTCATATGACGTCACAACCAATCGCAGTTCCCACTCTAAACCGACACATCCCTCTTTTACATAGATCTGTTTGCATTTGAAAAGTTCATGCATAAAAAAGCTGTTGTACATTTTGTGCCACGCCGAAGTTGGATAAAATTTCAATATGATTAAATTAACTGATGAGCACAAGTAGATTGACTTTCAACTGTTGTTATTTAACATCATGTATAAAGTACGAGTACATAAAACTAATTTATGCAAACAAATTTATCGATATCTGTTTACCTTTTATTATATTGACACAGTTGAGGACTATAGCAAATTGACTTGATAACTCTGCAGTCAATGCAGTTTAATAAAGTGAAGCTGTCGTAAGATGCATAGGTCTTGCAGTATTTAATTGAAAGCTGTATGATATGAGTTCACCAAACATTGTTTTTACAGTGGTGCTCATCGTATGCTCAGCCATCGGCTTATTAATGTGTGTCGTTTGCCCTGGTGGGTTTTTCATCTCCGCACATCCGGCAAGTATTGTATATATTTTCGCAACTCACATACCATATTCATTAGAGCAATAATTATTAAAGTACGAATACTATACGCGTCTACCTTATAGGCACGAAGCGAATTTTCCTACTTCAAGGATTTACAGTCGTGTTTCCTGTATAAGCTTGACAAATCCAAAATAAGTAATCTGAGCAAAGCTTAAGTGACGCGCGACAGCATCCATGCCGTGCGATAAAATAATAATGCATTTTGCGACGGCACCCAAATTTGACGATCCGGTAGGGAAGATTACTTGAACGTAAGGTGTCGAAACTTGAACTGCTATAATCTACGTTTTATGCTAAAAAAAATTTACGTATGACAGCAGCTACTGCTGTAACAAGTCGTTGTCATCGCAATTATGTCTGTCTGTCCGTCCGTCCGCCTGTCTGTCTGTCACGCAGATGGGTCAGTCAAAAACGGTGAAAGCTAAGATCACCAAATCTTCACCGTCGGCTGCCTGAAAACTATAGTTTTAGGATCCGTAAAACTTTTCCATAAATTTCACCCGAGTGAGGGCGCTAAATGAGAGAAAAGTAGGAAAAATTTGCGATATTTAGCCAATAAGTCGCCGTATCTTGAAAACGGTGCAAGATAGGGCTAAGGTTACTATTGATCACTAAGAAAGAGTTGTACACTGTTTTGCGATTGGTACGGAAATCAATAATGTTAGGTGACAATGAACGCCAAAATAGGTGTTTTATTGACTTTTTTGGCGATTTTAGCCTGCGACACACATTTCAACAGCCAATTGCGCCGAAATCACTGGAGATAGACCAGGAGAACCTGCGTATAAAATTTTCGACATTAAACGTAGTTTTCACTTGTTTAAATTTAAGCTCCTTGCGTTCAAAGAGTCCTTTATACGGGGGCGTCAAATTTAGGTACTCCTTCAAAATGTGCGCTTTCGGCCGCTCAAACGGCAGCAGTTACGCGAGACCGGTTGCGCCATTTGGCGTATGTAAATGAATCGTGTCTAATGTCCGTTCCTCGGATCGGTGATCTTCGATTGGTTCGCATTGGCCTTCAAACATGCACCGCTGTCGCGCGTTCCCTTTACATTAGCTGGTTAGCTGGGCTTTTTGTACATACATGTTGTCCTGATCTATTTGCAGTCATTTCGGTGCAACTTACTGTTAAAATATGCGTCGGAGGCTAAAATCGCAACAAAATTTTGAAAAAAATCTGTTTTTTAAACTTAAAGGTCGTTTAAGGTCATCACTGTTGGTTCCCCGGAAAGCGCTTGTTGCAATAAGCAGCATGTTTGTGTTTATCTGCAACCGTATTTACGCTAAATTAGTGGATAGTAGCAGAAGTCGCTCATTTTGAACGGGTACCCAAATTTGACGCTTTTTAGACATAGACAGCAGAAATTTAAACTGCTATAACTTACGTTTACTGTTAAAAAATTTAGACGCAAACTGTCTTGGTTTCTATTCAGCCATTTTGACGCAGTTCACTCTCGAAATGTACACCGCAGCCTAAAATTACAAAACAAATTACTTAACACCCTATGTTTTAAGGATACATTGTCGTTTAAGGTCATCGATGTCGTTACCACCGAAAAGCTCGTTAGCAATGCTTGTTATATTAAGCAACAAGTTTGTGCTTTTTGCAACCGTTTTTGTACTAGACGAGTCAACAGGGGTAAATCAACGATTTTTTAGGTGGTACCCCTTTTTGACAAATTAGATTTAGGTGAATTTTCTTACCCAGCTGCACAAAGTAGTAACACAAAAAAACTAGAGTACATTTGAAGTAGCCAACGGTGAAGACTTTGTAATCCTAGCTTGCACAGTGTGGCGGACGAACAGACAGACATACGGACGGACGGACTGACACACGGACAGACGTCTTTATAATAGCTAAGATGCGCTTAGTTTGCTGTCGTGCGTAATCGGACATAGGCTACTGTGTTGATTTTTTTATAGTTTTGACGGTCTCTGGATAATGTAAAAATTAAGCATTTTGCACGTGGATACTACTAAATTACATTTGCACAAGAATGCTCAACTCTCTTCAGACTCTTCGGACTGTGTACCTGTAGGAATCTGTTTTTCGTCCCAAAAATAGTTCCGGCGTACAGCGTGCGGCAATAGAAAACACCCCACTACAAAGACTACTGCTCCCCCTAGCAGCTCAGCCAAGTGCCTCAGATTCGGCCACTGGCTGATATTGTGCACTTTAAATATGCACGTACTTACTTACTTACTTACTTACCATCTCTTCAAACGGCTGAATGGTTTTGAACGAAACCTTTAGATGTTATTTTTAAAAAAGTGCCACAGGCGGAACAAGTATCATCTAGTAATACTAAAGCGTGCCCAAATTGTGCATGTTTTGTTTTTAATGCGTTACTTTCAAGTAAACACATCTACGTAATTTCAGCAAGTAAACATTTTCTGTGTGAATTAAATCTGTTTGACTACAATGTTTGTGGTTGAATGACAAATTAAACAGCCTGGATCCGCAGCCAAAAAACATGACAGAACTGGAGACAGCACTTTTGATGGTCGAGCTGCCGCAAAAAGCGATCCGATAATCAGTCGTCAGCTTCCGCAAGCGTCTGCGCGCTTGCATCAACGCAAAAGATGGACACTTTGAACAAGCACTGTAAAATGGTTTAACGAACTTAACGATTGTGATATTACTGTTTAGAAATTAAAAAAAAATCGTGTTTTGTTAGCATTGCAAACGTGTTGTGTGCTCAAAGTTAGATTATACTGATTTATTTGTCTGCGCAAAAAATAGTTTTATTTATATTCAAAATTGTGCTACTTGTGAACAACGAAAATAAAATAACATTTGCAACAGTAGTGGCAAATTGTTTCGGAAATAATTTGTGAACAATTTGTAAAAAAATATTGTTATACAAGAATAATAATATTTGTTTAATGTGGTGTTTTTATTGCCGCACACTGTACAGGATACGCCACAAGTAATTCCTTTCTTTGCTATTTTTTGAGCAAACATGTGGAATTTTAACGCAAGACTGTGCAATGTGCAGCGTTTTAGTAGTCGCGTAAAAATGCCAAAAAGCATTTTATTATCGTTAACTGCGACAAAGTCGCCACGTGATCATTTTTCACGTTCACATGCAGATGTTTGCTCTGCAGAAAAAAAACATTGTCATTCTAACAAAATAATAAACAGTTTTCACGCACGCACTTAATCTTTAATTATTGAAGTTTTTAACAGCTTTGTTGATGGCAAGTTGTCTGAGATTACCTGCAAGGCCTGCATGTGTTTAGCAATGGATTTCAGTTTTGACGAAAAAGTGAACAAAAGACTTTACGGACTTTGCTTATAAAGTCTACGTTTGTTTTACTTCACAAACAACAAAATGCACAGTGCACACAGTTGCTTTTAACAGACCTACTTTATTACAGCGTTAAGTTTTCAAACGTGCAAATGCAAAATCACGATGTCGTCTAAGGAAAAAATTTGCAACAACTTTGCAATGGAGTATCAAATGCCGTTTAGCCTGAACATGCAGGTGTAAACAAGTGCGTGAAAATTCGCGTTAAAATTTAAAGCTGTTGCCCAGAAAATGGCAAACAACTTTATCAGATTTGTTTTCGCGAACCCTGTTTATTTATAATTTAGAGGCATGCTTACCCATAGTGTGCTTTCATATAATTCTATTAAATCGATTAAAACAAAAGTTAAAGGAAGCATTCGCTACAATAGCGGACAATAGTGATGTTCTTTTTGCATATGCTTGACATTTTATAACAGTGATAGTTTTTGCCGATGATATTGCCAGAATGGAAGAACAGCGTGGGAACTATTTCCTTCCATCTATGGAGGATACAGCCGATACACTCCACAGCTTTCCAAGAACTGCTGCTAATAACTGGATATCGCATGCATTTTTTGGTGTGCAGTTGTGTACGGGAACGCAGGATCGTCGATACAGCGAGACCCGGAAAACATTTTCGCGGGCCCCTTAAGAAAAAAAATTGAATTTTTTTTTTGAAATAACGCATTCTGGTGTTTTGAGCGACGGCGGGGCTTATCTTCCGCACCTCCTTTCTTGGCGGGCCTGCAGGGGCGTAGCGACGAGGTGTATACAATATACACTGTGTCTC
>Ga0209671_1003742_pt1 | contig 14789 bp, 11 predicted proteins | sample WorMetHERISLAND2_2_FD_187401 | JGI IMG/M metagenome (GOLD analysis project Ga0209671, IMG submission 187401) | Marine gutless worms symbiont microbial communities from Max Planck institute for Marine Microbiology, Germany - Olavius geniculatus... | ecosystem: Host-associated > Annelida >... | reverse complement strand
TTTTAATAACAAATATTACAAATAATATCAATATGATAATCGTTTTTTAGCAACTATTTTGATAGAAAACGACCTATAGTTCGTTGCCATGAGCAACGCTGATGGACGGGGTTATTGGACAGCCTGTTTATCCCCGCCTGGAGATTGGGAAGTGTCATTGGTCGGCCAATGCTCGATCGATATGTGAAACACGGCGTGAATCGCCGCACAGGCGGGGATAAGAGCCACCCTTAACAATTGGGATCGATGGGTCACCAGCTATGCTGGGAGGCCCACCTTCAACCTTTGTGATCGATGGGTCATCAAGCTCTGCTAGAAACCACGCCGCTAACAACCTAAACACTTTGGGAGGAACATGGCTAAATCAGCAAAAGCAGCCGTCATGACGGCTGCCGGTAAAGATTTGGAAATCAAAGCGTACCCTCTGCCTGAGGTCGCCGAGGGCTGCATCCTGGTCAAAATCACCTGCTGCACGATCTGCGGATCGGATGTGCATTCATGGACGGGTCGACGGAAAGCCCCGATACCCATCATCATGGGCCATGAAATCGTCGGCACTATCGTCGAACTGGGCGCCGGTGTGACCCATGACTCCGGGGACCGGCCGCTGGCCAAGGGCGACCGCATCACCTGGACCATCATGGACAACTGCGGCAAGTGCTACTACTGCCGCGAAAAAGGCCTGATGATGAAGTGCCGCAATCTTAAAAAATACGGACACGACAACTGTGACGAGCCGCCGCATTTTGTCGGCGGATTTGCGGAATACTGCTACATCACGCCGGGAACCTGTGTCGTCAAGATCCCGGATGTGCTCAGCGACGAGGAGGTGGCCCCGGCCAACTGCGCCCTGGCGACGGTTGTCGCCGGTTGGGAAGCGGCCGATGTGCAGCCGTTTGAAAACGTCCTGATCCAGGGAGCCGGCGCGCTCGGATTTTACGCGGCAGCCCTGGCGAAGCACTATGGCTGCCGGCGCATCATCGTGACCGACATTTTGGATCATCGCCTGGATTTCATCAAGAACTTCGGTGCCACTGATGCGATCAATGTCAGTGGGATGTCCGATGAGGACATTATTCAGAAGGTTCGTGAATTGACCGGCGGATTCGGTGTGGATTGCGCCCTGGAGGTGGCCGGGATACCCGGTCTGATCCCGACCGGTCTGAAATGTCTAAGGACCGGGGGGCGCTACGTGGAAGTCGGCAACTCCGCACCGGGAGCCCATTTTACCTATGATGCCTGCGACATCGTCTGGCGTCGGCTGACCCTTAAAGGTGTCCATAACTACGACGCCCGGCACCTGCAGGCCGGCGTGGATTTTCTGGCCATGACACGCGATATATTTCCCTTCAAGAAGATCGTCACCCACCGGGTGAGCTTGGAAAATATCAACGACGGGATGCGGCTGGCTGATTCCGGTCAAGCCGTCCGGGTGGCGGTCCATCCGTAGCTGGGAGTTATTCGTTATCCGTTATTCGTTAATGGTTTGAATAAGGTGAAAGTTAAAGCATCGATTGCCGTATAATAGGCAGAGCGGAGCGATTCCATAAATCTTCAATCTGCAATATTCAATTCCGGCTTGTCCGGATTGGCGCAACGACCATTACCTCGGCAACCAATATCCGAATCGAGCTACAACGATGAGCGCTCTGGCCCTGGGGATTGTTTTGTTCGCGGCCCTTTGCCATGCCGCCTGGAATTTTTTAGCAAAGAAAAGCCGCAGCAAGCTGGCTTTTATCTGGTGGTTTCTGCTGATCGCGTCTATCGGCTATCTGCCGATGTTTTTGTACTTCTGGCGGGATATAACGGTCACCCCGGCCGGGTGGGCCTGTATCGTTGCCACGGGTATCCTGCATGCCTTATATTTCTGGTTCATGGGCGGCGCCTACGAAAGAGGCGACCTCTCCCTCGTATATCCGCTCTCCAGGGGGTCCGGCCCCCTGTTCGTTCCGGTCCTGGCCGTAATTTTTCTGCAGGAGCAGCTCTCGGCAACGGGTGTCGGCGGGATCGTCCTGGTCATTGTAGGGATTTATACAATCCACCTGCAGGCATTTACGGTCGACTCTTTTTTCGAACCCCTGCGCGCCATGCGGGGCAGCGCCTCGATCTGGGCACTTTGCACCGGCGGGACCATCGCAGGCTATTCCCTGGTCGATAAAGTGGGGGTCGGACTGGTTTATCCCCCGGCCTACATTTATTTGATGTTTGTGATATCGCTGCTGCTGCTGTCGCCCTTGGTACTGCTCCGGAATCGTACCGCCCTGAAAGCGGAATGGCGGGTCAACCGGGTGCCGATTTTAATAGACGGCTTTCTGGTGCTGTTTACCTATATGATGATCCTTTTTGCATTTCGGCTCAGCAAGGTTAGTTATGTCGTTGCCGCGCGCGAAGTCAGCATCGTTTTTTCCGCCCTGCTCGGTATTTTCTGGCTGAATGAGGCCCATGCGCCGCAAAAAATTGCCGGCTCCACCCTGATCGCGCTGGGAGTGGTGCTGATTGGGATAAGTAAATAGGAAATGGTGTCAGGTGTTCCCCTGGAGGCGGATCAGAGGACGGATGACAGATGACAGAGGACAGATGGCAGAAGACCCGTCTTCGCTCTCCGAGCTTCGCCGTGGTACGCAGAGGACGGGAAAAATTGGTTCTCTGTTAGGCGGTTTTATTGTTGGTTGGTGTTGAACGGATTAATGGTGCCTATGACCAAACACTGAACACCAAACACCTTGCACATTTAAATCTAGCCAATCCAATCTAATGTTCATTTGATGAAGTCGGCTCATTATATATCGATAAAATAATGACTTTTTATTATCGAAAACATAAAAATAATTATTTTGACTTATACCTCGCTTGAGTTAATAGTTACGGTATTGCATTCATTGGCGACAATTTGTGACTACCTAATCTTTAATGACTGATATTGTACAATAACAGGAGGAAAAAATGGACAGGGAACCATCGATCCGCAGAAAGACCGCCATTTCCTATAAGACCGAGGAAAAGACCGTCATGCGCGGATATAATTTAAGCGATTTGGCCGAAGAGGGCTATTCTTTTTACGACGCAATGTTCGTGTTGTTCCAGAACCGCATCCCCACCGAAGAGGAAGAGAAGATGCTCAAATACGAGATGGGTGTTTTTCTGGAGCATTCCATGTCGCCGTCGGCCGTCGGCGCCATCGGTGTCAGTGCCGGCCGGCCCAACCTTCCGGTCTGCGTGGCCGCCGCGGTTTCGACCTTCGGCGGGGTGCACGGCCCCGGAGCCGCCCACGGCTACATGTTGAACAAGTACCTCGAGCGCGCCAAAAAAGAGGGCAAAACCGTCGATGAAATGGCCAAAACCCTGGTCGACGAGTACATGGATGCCGGCCGGCCGGTCATGGGCATGGGGCAGCCCCAGCACATCGACAGCGATCCCCGGGCGGAGCCGATTCACCTGCGGCAGGAAGAACTCGAGCTCGAAGGCGTCTACCTCGAATTTCAACGGGCGCTCGAAAAATATTTCCACGCCCGCCGCAAGGAAGCGGGCCGCTCCTACGTGGGGGTCAACGTGGTCGGTTCCGGCAACACGGCCCTGATGGAAATCGGATTTTCACCCAATGCCGGCTGGTGCATCGGCAGCGTAGTGCGGGGTTTCAGCTGCGCGGCCCATGCCCTTTTCAATATGAAAAAGGGCCGGGCTTGGGGCGCATCCAGGAACGAGCCCATGGTGCAGATGATCGACCTTTCGATGATCAAGTACACCGGCCCGGAAGACCGCATCGTTCCCAAAAAGGAAGAGCAGCAGGAATATGCCAGGAAACAGAAGGAAGAAGGAGAATACAAGAAATGGGTTATCTAGATAAAGAAAAAACGGATGAGCTCAATAGAATAAAAAGGGAACGCAAAATCGGCAACCTGGGCAGCCCCAAGAATCCCTTTGATTATTATGATAGAGAATACGGAACCGTGCCGCGCGACACCGAGAGAGCGCCGTTTCAGTGGGTGTCCGAGGTTGCTTACAAGAACGTTCACCGCATTGTTGCCAGGGGCTATGACACCACCGAGCTGATGGAAGAAGGCTACGGTGTCATCGAAGTCCTGTTCGTGGACTACCAGGCGCGGATCCCCACTGTTGAAGAGGGCCAGATGCTCAACTACGTCATGATCATGGCCCTGGAGGACGGGCTGTCGGCACCGGCAGCCATATCCAGAATCGTGGCCCGCTCCAAGACCTTTCTGACCCAGGCCTGCGGGGCATCCATCATGGCCTTCGGGCACGCCTACGGCGCCTATTCGGCTTTCGGCAACCGCCTCGAGCGCTATCTCGGCCGCGTCGACGACGGGGAACTTTCCCTGGAAGCGGCTGCCGAGCTTCTCGTCCAGGAGAACCTGCATGACGAGGCCCTGGGTGTTTCCGGTCTCATGCTCAAGGACCCCGCGGCCAAGCGCATGATCGCGCGGGCCGAAAAGCTCGGCGTGGCCGGCAAATACATCGCTTTCACCGGGGAAATCGTCAAAGCAGCCCAAAACGCTTTTGACGAGCCGGTCGATCTGGATATGCTCGGCGCCACCGGCGCCACAATGCTGGATCTGGGCTTCACCCCCGAGGCCACCTGGGCGATTCTGGCGGTGACCCGCTCCTTTGCAGTGGGCGCCCATTACATCGAGGAAGTCGAGCGGGAAGAGCCCAACCGGTTGGGTCAGGAGCTGACCCCAAAAGAAGATTACGACGGCCCGGCCGACCGGCCGGTGCCGCCCCTGTCCGAGCGCAATAAGCATGCGAAACCCGCCATCTGCAAAACCCCTGATGAATGGTCGGCACGGTTCGAAGAGATGAAAAATGTGCGCGGCAGCGGCTTCAGCATCGTCGAGGAGATCGAGGATCCCAGCAAGAAGTCGGGCATCAAAAAGGTCGGCAAACTATAGCCTCAATGGGTTTGAAAACCCATTGAGCGTTATTAGTTATTGGTTATTGGTTAATAGGTTTGATGAATTGAAGCCGATTTATAAATCTCACCGAAATTGGGGTCATGATATGGGACTTTCATCTAAGTCTAGAAACCCTTAACTACGGGCATTTAAAGATGTTTTTAAGGTGTCAGGTTTCGGGTTGAACGACGGAACCTTCGGAGCCTGACACCTGAACACTGAAACCTGAAACCTTAGAGAGCACAATAGGGCATCTCTTTCGCCGTGCTGTTCGATGAACTTAAGACTTTATCAAGGAGTCATATTATGGAAGTTGTAAAACCCGTCAAGCGCAACGTGCTGTTGAACCCCGGGCCGGCGACCACTACCGATGCGGTCAAGTACGCCCAGGTGGTTCCGGACATCTGTCCCCGGGAAAACGAATTCGTCGAAGTCATGAACGAAGTCCGCCGGGGACTGGTCGATGTCGTCCACGCCGACCCGGAAAAATACACGGCGGTCCTGTTTACCGGCTCCGGCACCATTATCCAGGATGTGCTCGTCAACTCGCTGGTCCCGGAAGGCAGGAAAATGTGCGTGGTCAACAACGGGGCTTATTCCAGCCGGATGGTGGAAATCGCCGCATACTATAATATCCCCTGCGTCGACCTGAAATTCGACACGACCGGACTGCCCGATCTTGCCGTCGTCAAAGAGACTTTGGAGAAAGATCCGGACATCGCCGTGGTCGCCACCACCCATCACGAAACCGGTACCGGGGTGTTGAACCCGGTGCGCGAGATCGGGAAGATGGCCCACGACAACGGCTGCGTATTCGTGGCCGACACGATCTCGACCTACGGACTGCTGCCGATCGACCTGGAAGAGGAGAACATCGACTTTTGCATGTCTTCGGCCCAGAAGGGGCTGTGCGGCATGACGGGGGTATCCTGGACGGTGGGCCGGATCGACGAAATTGAAAAATCGAAAGATTATCCCCGGCGATCATACTACTGCAATCTGTTTATGCAGTACGATTTCTTCAAACGGATAGGTGAAATGCATTTCACCCCGCCGGTCCAGGTCGTCTATGCCCTGCGGCAGGCCATCGAGGAATACAAGCAGGAAGGCGAGCAGGCCCGTTACGAACGCCTGACCGGGTGCTGGGAGGCGATCCACCGGGGATTGGCCGAAATCGGGCTCGGTACGGTGATCGACAAGGACATCCAGGGGCACCTGGTGGTGACCGTCAAGGCGCCCGAAGACGAGCGCTTCGATTTTTTCAAGCTGCATGACTACTGCTACGAGCGCGGGTTCACGATCTATCCCGGAAAGATGTTCGGTTTGGAGACCTTCCGGCTGTGCAACCTGGGCCAGATCACCAGCAAGGACATCGATGACTTCTTCGTGGTGGCCAAGGATGCATTCAGGGAGATGGGCTTTTCACTGCCGTTGAAGTAAATTCAAAATCCGAAACACTGCACCCTAATGCAGAACCGCTGGAGACGGCGAGCAAAAAGGTACAGATTAATCACGAAAGCACGAAAGGACTAAAACATGAAGAAAAAATAAGATAAATTTCGTTTTTTCAATATTTCGTGTTTTCGTGATAAAAATATTTTAGTTTAAATATTTCTATACAAAGGAGATGAGCAATGGGAGACAACATTCAGGAAATGTACGCCAGGGCCAGAAAGGCCTTTCGCGAGATCGAGTACTGGCCCCAGGACAAAGTCGACGAGATGGTCCAGGCCGTAGCCTGGGAGCTGCTGCGGGAAGACGTGCGCCACAAGCTGGGCCACATGGCGGTGGATGAATCCGGCATCGGCAACGCCGAGGACAGGGTCAACAAAATCAGGAACAAAACCCTGGGCACGCTCTATGACATGCGCGACGCCAAAACCTGCGGTATGATCGAGGAGGACAAGGCCTTGGGCATCCGCAAATACGCCAAGCCCATCGGGGTCATCGCCAATGTCGTACCTTGCACCAACCCGGAATCGACGATCTGCTGCCTGGCGCTGAGCACGCTGAAAACCCGCAACGCCCAGATCGTCTCCCCCCACCCGCGGACCCAGAAAACTTCCTACGAGACGGTCCAGTACATCCGCAAGGCTCTGGAGAAAATCGGGGCGCCGGTGGACCTGGTGCAGTGCATCGCCAAGACCAGCCATGCCGCAACCTCCGAGCTGATGGCCAACTGCGACTACGCTGTGGCCACCGGCGGGGCCGCCCTGGTCAAGGTCGTGTATGAAGCCGGCAAGCCGGCCCAGACCGTGGGCGCCGGCAACGTGGTCTCGATCGTGGACGAGACGGCCGATCTGAAGGCCGCGGCTCACAAAATCAGGCTGTCGAAAGTTGCCAACAATTCGGCCTCCTGTTCGTCCGAGAACGCGGTGGCGCTCTACGAGAGCATCCACGATGACATGATCGAGGCCCTCAAAGCAGAGGGCGGTTACATGTGCAGCACCGACGAGCGTGAAAAACTGCGCAAATACATGTGGCCGGACGGAACCCACCTGAACCGCGAAATCGTGGCACGTCCCGTGGATTTTATTGCCGAAAACGCCGGCATCACCATCCCTGAGGGCACGCGCTTTCTGATGGTAGCAGGAGAAAAGGTAGGCCCCGAGGATCGTTTTTCGGGCGAGAAAATATCTCTGGTGCTCACCGTCTGGAAGTGGACCGAGTTCGATGAAATGCTGGACCGCCTGGAAAAAATCCTCAAATTTTCCGGCGAAGGCCACTCGGCTTCACTCCACAGCGAAAACGACGAGCGGCGCGTCGCCCTGGCCCTGCGGGCCAACGTGGGACGGATCGTATGCAACATGCCCCACGCCCACGCCAACAGCGGCGGCTGGAACACCGGTCTGCCCACCACCGATACCCTGGGCTGCGGCTCCTGGGCCGGCAACATCTTCAGCGGCAACATCAACTGGGAGAACTTCCTCAACTACACCCTGCTGTCCATTCCCAAGGAAGAATACGTTCCCACCGTGGAGGAACTCTGCGGGGCTTACCTGGAGAAATGGGGGACGGATTAACAGCATTCGTAGATCGCAGGTTGCAGGTTGTGTCTTTTGGATCGCTTGCTGTGAGTTGACAACCGACCATGCAATCGTGCTAGGAGAAAAACAAAGACCCTGATCGTGCCGCAAAGCTCGATCAGGGTCTCGCCGATTATGGCGATATTCGTAAATACGTTTCCGTTGTGCCAAGCTCTAAATCCCCTGTCCCTCCTCTACCAAAAATGGTAACCGGAACTCCGGGAAATTCTATAATCTTCCCGTATCCCCATCCCGCGCAGGTATGCCGGCAGCGGGCGCTGCATCGGCTGCGGCATGGCTTTTTCGTGGGGGATCAAGCTGTTACCCATAGAGGCAATCTCAGAGGATCAGTCTGTGTCAATTGGCGGCACTCTCCGTCGCCATAACCTGTAAATAAACAGCGCCAATACGGCCGCCCCAATGGCCATGAGAATTGCCATGGTCAACCGCCTTGGACGGGTAGTACCGGAGACTGTCGATTCGGCGCTGATTCTTCCAAGCGAACTGTCTGCCGATACCGTGATAATGGCATTGAAGTCCCCGGACGAGTCACCAGCATGAAATATTACATCAAAACTCCCTCGCCTGCGACCGTCAAGCATAGTTCCCCTTGGATCACCGGAAATTTCGAAATGGCTGGGATTGGAAGAGTTAACGCCGGCGACTGTGACCGCCGTCACATCACCGGTAGACCTGATCGTAAACCTCTCAGGTCTGCTGGATTCTCCTATTTCCAATTCTCCGAAGGCATGGCCTTTGGGTGACACCTCGATGGATGCCGTCCTGCTATAGACAACAGTATAGGTGCCGGCCCCCACCGCGGAATTCCGTATGCTTATATGATAAGTGCCGGCATCAAGAAATCTGGTGCCGCGCGTTTCTCCCGTATTTGTTAATCGAATTTCTGCAGTTCTGGAATCGGTTCTAGACAAAAAAAATGCATCACCCCTGCAACTTGGTGAAGCAAGGCTATTGTATCTTGCCGTCCATTCGATTTGCTGCCGGGCTGCAATCGTAAACGACGCCTCAGAAGCGATTGAGCAATCAGTGGCCCTTCTCGCAGTGACAGTATCTGCTGCTATAGCGGGCAATGAAATACTCCAAAGCAGCAACAGCCACGGCAGGTTGATTTTTTTGAGTAACCTTATCCCCATTTCAGACAGACTCATGATACTGGTACCACCTCTTTGACTGAATGTTGCGCTAGGGCAAGATAGCGAATCTTGGTTAAACTGCTGCCAATTATTTCTGCGCTGAGCAAGGCGTTAGTCTGTCACCGTCACGGTCATCGGCGGCACGGCAGAAAAATGCGGCGCAATACCATAACCGCTTTGAGGAAACATATTGCGGAATCGGGTTAGCACGCGCAGTTCATAACGTCCGACTGGCTCAGGCTCACTATACCGGATGTTGAAATCACCCTCAAGGTAAGCAGTGAACCCAGCGTGTCGAACCACATCCATATTACCCACGCCAATCGTTCCGCTAAACCTGTCGGGACTGTCAGGGGGCACGCGGATCAGTCGGACTTGCTCGACGCGGACGTTGCGTAAGATGCAGTTGTCCGGGTTGAGCTGGATTTGCCCCTTTAGAGTAATAGATTCCTCTGTCCGACGTAATGTGATGTCAGAAACGCCCCTGCGGTCGGTGCTCCACCCGCGGGTGGAGTGGTTATAGACTTGATCGACGGCGAGATGCATTATACCGGCATCTGGTGCAAACTGGTAGCCGGCCAGCTCGAAGGGGAAGGTTTTGATGAATGATCTGGCTGTCTCTTCATGGAGAATCACCCTGACTATTGCCTGCTGGGAGTTCTTCGAGACTAATGGCTGCAAACCCACTGTCAAGTGTTTCTCAAATGGTTCGTTCGGCTCAACCTGCAATGATAATACTTCGGGGCCAACAGGAGGCTTCCCGGGGACTCTGACGTTCAATTCGAGCCCATTGAGTTTGCGGTAGCCCGCCGTACCCGACACGGTAATGTTTATACCCCGAGATGCGACACATGATTCTTCCCAGAAACGTCCTCGTGAGGTCGGAACGGTGTAAAAATATCCTGCTATGTCGACGCCAGGCCCGGCAACTAGCGGCTGTCTTTCGCCGGGATCAATCCATATAAAATCGGTCCGCTCTCCCGGGACATCAAACGGGACACCTGTTGCATCCGCAAAGATTGTAAATCGTGTTTCTGTATAGGCTGGTGTGCGCAACTTGCGCGAAAGGCTGTTATTGGTCGAATCGTGCTCCAGGTAGACCGGCGTTGCCGACACACGCACCTTATGGGCGCGGCCATCACCTGGCAACCAATAACCCTCTGTGATCGCGATTTGCTGCCCAGCTCTCGGCATGTAGCTGCGTCCCGATGCAGAGGAAATCCTTCGCCCATCCACAAAGACATCGTAATTGAACGGAAAGACATCGGATGGGCTATCCGGGTAGCCAGCCCGGCTGCGGGCATCGAGCTGCTGATCAAAATATGCCCTGAAGTGATCTGGTCCCCGGGCATCCTTGAAATAAATTACCAGCTGCCCCGCACCGGCATGGGAAGCGGTTTGTTGCCCCGCATCAATGCTCGTGCTCGCCTGAATATCCCGCACGATCAGGTCGGGTACCTCGGCTTTGGTAGCCTTAAATAACCTAATGCTATCATCCGCAGTTGGCTCGGAAGGAAAAGCTAGGTACATTGCGCTGACTATCAAGAGTGGTGCGGCAAACCGCCAGGCGATTCGATAGGTGCTCATATTCGCCCCCCCGCAGGATTCGTAATGAGGTGGAAAAATTAAGTGGGAAATCTTTCTTTACTCGGTCGAAAAACGAAATAAACATACAGGCTGCGGCCCATACCCTTTAGCAGAACCCGTTTTGGGGAGTGCCGTTAACCATTATATTTCGGTCGACAAGTGATGCTAGATATTATGGCTTATATTTCTCAAGTCAAGAAATGAGCCTGGTATATTTCTCTCTGCACACCGGTTTCCTATCTGAGTGCATTCGCCGCAGGCGAAACCCAGTCATGATGAAAATTCCCCGGTAGTCCAATCAACTCATTAAATCCAGTCAACCGGCACCTCCGGTGCCGTCCCCTTGACTTTCGACAAGCTTCTGTTAAAATAAACTGCAAAACCAACCGCCAAAGCATACATTCATCATTCCGACCTGAAAAAGGGATAGAGAATGATTCAGTGCGATAAAAAAATCCCCAGCTTATAAGGAGTGTGGGGATTTTCTGTTTTTGGTGATCAAAGACCGACTTGAGTAAGATCAAAAATTATCACTGTCAGAGGGTTTTTTGAAAAGGACGTATTCTCATATTGTATTTATTTTTCTGTTTGCCGTATCGCATTAAGCACATTTAATTTTGCTAATTTATTCAGATGCATAACATAGGCAGTTAGAGTTATACGTCAAAACTGACGTGATTTTGGTTTTGTTTGTACGTCACTTTTGATGTACACTATTAGTTCACTTGAAATATGAAACTTTCGAATGTGACATGGATAGGCCCAAAGATTGATGATGTTGAGGTATTCGGCTCATTGCCTGATGAGTTGCGGGTCCTTCTGCGCAAACATAATGGATTTATACTAAACGATGGTGCAGTTCACATACGTGGTTCATGTCACGAACCATCGTGGCATTCGTTGCGTTCAGCTTGGCAAGGGCATCGTTCGTTTTGGAGACTCTATCCACTGATTGAAAAGACGGATATTCCCTTTGCTCAAGACCAAGTCGGTGACCAGTACCTCATCCGCAATTCAAAGATCATCCATCTTAATGCAGAAACTGGTGATATTTGCGAATTTGCGACATCACTTCAAGAATTCTTTAGCGAAATCGAGTTGAATATCGAAGAATTTCTCAACGTAAACCTACAACTCCAACTTAAGCCTGGTCAGTTGCTGCATGCTTACCCTCCCTTTTGCGTAAATGAAGCAAATAAAGGTGTCTCGCTAAAAGCATGTACTGCTGAATCGGTCATATTATTCCATGCAGAGTTTGCAAAACAAATTAAAAATATTCCGGATGGCAGAAAGATTAAGATCAATATTACAGACTAGAAGCGAACGGATGAACCTGACAGGGAAAAATTGGGTGCATAATCGTTGAGGCCATTGGCAAGTCAGCGTCTGCAGCGCCCAATGTGATTCGCAGCGTTATACTCATAAAAGTCATGCCTGAATTAAAAGAGCCTATACATCGGGGATTCTACAAATTTGGATATGAAGACGCTTTTACAAAGATTTGGGAGTATTTCGAACAGTATAAACTGAAGAGAGTAGATAGGAAGTCCGGCGAGATAATCATTGAAGCTTCATATCTCTATAATGCATTTATGTGGTCTTCCTGGATAAAACATATAGAAATAAAGATTGAAAAAAGAGGCAAAAATATTACTAAGGTAGCTATCTCCGGGAAGCCGTCACTTTCACCACTTCATTTATTTAAAGTACCGTATTACAAAAAAATTAGAATAGATATTACGAGATTCAAAGAGGACTTTAAGCGAGCATTTCACAATTATGAATGGCAGTAAGGATAGCCAAAGTATAACAAAACCCCTGGAGCAGGCGATGTGTAGATAGCGGATTTTCGAGAATACCGTGCAGGATTGATATTAGTTCAGACCGCTGCTTACCGGCGGACGTCATGCCCATTAGATACTTTTTCGCAATTAAGTATTTTTGATCCGAATGCCAGCATCAAACAAAAGCAAAATTTTAACAATAATATGTAGGATATCTATATTGCTGTTAGTAATTTTGGGGTTGCTAATCACGGGAGGGGTTTTTCCCGACGAGTGGATTATCAGATTAACAAAAAGCGGATGGGGGCTGGCATCCCTAGTATTTTTTATACTGCTTGCAATTGCTATAAGCGTCTATCCGAGTGCTTTTTCTAAAGATACTGATAGCAAAATAGAATAGGGACCTCAACCAATCGCTTAATCTAACCGGGCAAATTACGCCGATTCGCGCCAATTTCTGTGCGGTTGAAGAATCCAGGGCCGATGTATTATCTCAACCGTTAAACACTTGAGTGAAAAACATGGCAGATCTAAAATCGCTAAATGAACTATTATCAGTAGCAGCAGGGGTCTTGGATAATGCAGCAGCTGAGATACGAGACATTCCATTAGATCCGAAAAAAGATCACATTTCTAAGATAGGCCATGCTTTAACTTTAATTTTTGAAATACAGAACCACATTTACAATATCAGGCCGGAACTCAAACCTGAACATTTGAAAAAGCCATCACCATTTCCACCGCATGTGAATAGAAAATTTGGTGAAATTCTTATTCAGGCCTCAGATTTTTGCGAGGCTGGAAAATACCATGATGCTATATCAATATACGAAAGCTATATTTCGAAGAATCCTCCTGACTTTTTCATTAAATTGGCCAAAAGCCGAATCCGTAAGATAAAGCAGGATTTTGGTGTATAACGCCGGTGCACCTAGTGCCGAAAGCTGGGGCGCTTAGCAAAGACGCAGGTTTTAGAAAAACTATGGCATCTAACGATTTTTGTGCAAGCTTTCGGCATCGGTGACCGGCAGCATTACGCAGCCCCACAATGATTTAAGGTGAATTCGACAATGCACGAAAGAAAGGACGCGGCCAAGCCTCCAAATAGATATTTGATTAATATCGCGCTGGTTTTGTCTGCGTTGTCTTTCATCGCAGCAATTATAACAAAAGATCTTTGGCCAATTATGATCTTGATACCATCAACTATTTTCTTACATCGGCATAAAGCAAAATCGAAAGCGGAGGAGGACAGACGCGACAACCTGACCATAATATCCTATTCCATCGTTTTATTGTTACCAGCTGGTCTCATTTTAATGGTTTTAGTATATTTAATCTTCTGGAAGCTGGGTCCTAATATGGTAAGTAATTGGCCGAGGTAAAACAGTCTGCCTCATCACAATTACTGATTTGCATAACCGGGCGGATTAACCAAACGTGAGAAAATTTGCGGGTGTCGATAAATTCTGTGCCGGCATATGATATCACCGGCACGCTGGTTATCCGCAACCATTATGCACCAATAAACTCTATAATCCTACAAGGTATCGATGCGTTTCACTATCTATAAATTCCTTAGTATTGTACTGGTTATTGATATAATTGCATTGGTTTGGTTTCTAACCATTCTGAACTGGGTGGCAGTTATAGCCACAATTATAGTATTTTTCCTTTCTTTGACATTGCAGGTTATTCTCGTAAAGTGTCCAAATTGCGGTACAAGACCAGCTTTCTTGCTGCTGGCTGTCTGGACTTTGTTGCTGGATTTTGAGTTATATATTTCCGATACGGTTCTTCTAAGAAATTGCCCCAGGTGTGATTACGAATTGGATCGAAATCTGATTAAATAAGCAATTATATTGTCATCCTATTAATCACAATTGCCTTCTATTTTGGGTCTAAACAGCTCCGAAAACAAGGTGGATTTAAATCAAGAACTCTTGGTAGTCAGAAAAATGAAGCGATCAAGGTTTCTATAAAAGGGGCTTGGAATACAAAATACCATTGGGGGACACTACTGCAGATTGCAGCAGTACTTTTTTGTATATACCTCCAGATAACAAAAAATGGTTCCGCACCCACCTGAAGGTTTGGCTGTTTAGCTAAAAAGAAGCTTGGAGCAGACAGCTCCAAAATCGCGGCCATACGTAAATGACGTGAAGGCTTGGCTCTCATTAGGGCCGCTGCTCACTAGCGGACGTTGAATGTGTAGAAAAAGCTTGAAAAGCGCATGGATACAGGATAGATTTTGCTTCCAGAGCAAGAAGGCTGCTCACTAGTTATAGACGAAAGGAAGCAAATGGCAAAATACAAAAAGTACTCATA
>Ga0209671_1003741_pt1 | contig 14789 bp, 15 predicted proteins | sample WorMetHERISLAND2_2_FD_187401 | JGI IMG/M metagenome (GOLD analysis project Ga0209671, IMG submission 187401) | Marine gutless worms symbiont microbial communities from Max Planck institute for Marine Microbiology, Germany - Olavius geniculatus... | ecosystem: Host-associated > Annelida >... | reverse complement strand
GCCGTTGGATGTGCGCGGTGCATCGCCCAATGGCAGCAGCAGCAGCAGCAGCCTATGCTTCTCTGCTTATCTGCAGGCGCCGATCACGCTTATCCCACCAGCGGCTGTCGGCAACACCAACTGCTGTGATGAACGTAAGGCGTGTGCGTATTTCGACCGTTGGTTATATTAAGATTAATTAACGTAAGCCTACTGTGCGACTGTATGATTCTGACGATAAGCTGTTAATTATGCATGCAGCGGTGAAAGCAGAAAACCGGTAGTGCGAAACGCGTCCGACCAGCGATGAGCGACGTGCATGGAGAAACTTAAAAGAGCATTGGATTAGCTCTATCCGACCGAATCATAAGTAAAGTAGCTGAGATTACGGATTTATCCCACTGCAGTTTACTTGCAGGCTTATCTCGGACCGCCCGTGACCGCCCGTGCACAATATTACCAGGTAACTTGTGTGTGGATTTCCGACATATACAGCTACTCGTTGTCAACTGTGACGAAATTTGCTCCGGCATACTGCCGTTGTCGCCGAAAACTGAAGTCACGATGGAAGTGAAGGTAGTTTCACTGACGAACGAGACGGGTGGTAACGGTGGTCCGTACGAATGGCAGCAGTCGTTCAGAGACTTCAACGGTTCATACGGCCATCGTGTGACAGACACGGCCGCGTCGAGTTTGGCGGGAAAGATTGTACTCGCTCTGCTGCTGTCGTCGTTCGTCGTCGTCGCTCTGGCGGGCAACTTGTTGGTGATCGTCGCGGTGATGACCGACAGAAACCTGCGACGCACCGGAAACTATTTCATCGTCTCTCTGGCCTTGGCCGATGCACTCGTCGCAGCCGTCGTCATGACATTCGCCATCGTCAATGACGTCACCGGTCGCTGGCTGCTGCCAGTGACGTCACGGGTCGTTCCAATAACGTCACGGGTCGCTGGCTGTTCGGGGCTCGGACGTGTCGTATCTGGATGTCTGCTGACGTCATGTGCTCGACGGCGTCTATCCTCAACCTGTGTGCTATCAGCTTGGATCGTTACGTGCACGTGCGCAGTCCGCTACATTACGAGCGTCTCGTCACACACCGCCGCTCACTGGCTGCCATTGCCCTCGTCTGGATTATGTCGGCGCTTATCTCGTTCCTGCCAATACACGTCGGCTGGCACCGCGTCAACGGCGCTGCTATGGCAACGGTCTCCGCCGCCGCAACCAAAGTTGCTAACACGTCGTCTACGCCGCTTCTTAATTACTCGTCAGTATAAATGTGCTAGTATACTGTCTGCATTTTATGGTATCTTTTGTACAGACGATGTCATTTTATTACATATTAGATGCTTATTCAAAGCGTGTGGACTTTTGCAATTTTTCGGAAAATGAAACAAATCGGCATATGAAAAAAATTTCGCATGTTTTGATATAAACATTTTATGTACTCTCGATTACGACTAAAGCAAACGATATTGTATTGTAGGTCCCAAAATTTTTTGTGCAGTGTGAGTACCGATAAAAAACAGCGCAGCATATTTTTGTCCATATTTTCGCCAAATATTGACCGCTATTTTAAACTTTCGAATTCATGGCACTATGCATTCAGCAGGAAATTTCCGATAAAGCTTTTAGTAAAAATTCTCCAGCTTTAAAGTGTTGAGCACTACAACACTGCATTACGAAATATTAGTTGTTAAGAATTAAACTGAACCAACGCACGACCACGCACTGATTGACCAAGTGCGCACGCCTCGAAAAGAATGTTGGGGGTGGTCAACATGCTTGTAAAACTAAAAGCAAACTAAAACAGTACTAAAACTTGCGTGCGATTTTGTTTTATGCAGTTTTGGGGCCGTTTTGTAAAACTTACATCTGTTTTAAAAAACATGCGCAAGTTTTGGTATTAGTTTTAGACGTAAGCACACCCGCACTGCTGTAGATGAGCTGATTCTGAACCACGATTTCATTCTTCAACACCTTTAACAGCACTGTTAACTGCCGTATATACGAATTACGCGTACCTTATTTATCTAGCGCTCTGTTGGGTTTGAAGTGTTTAGCGCTTGCGAAAGAACTAAGTGATGGAAATTACGATGCAAAGTTAGCTGTACGTGACATTTGCTGAATGGCATTAGCTTCGTTTGGTTCGTTGATAAAAAGATACCCGTGCTTGCCACACTACACTGCAGACATCACAGAGTGACAGCATTATACCATACAAGCCGGAAGGCGACGTGCTCGTTAGCTCCATTGCAAAAGAATAGGTAAACAACAGACGCAGTCAGACAGCCGCAGACCCGCTGCTTGACATTAAGGGTTGTATAAGCTTGCAAGTAGCGAGCCATGCATCGGCGCAATGAAGATGAAAGACGCCGGATCATTCAAAACGCCTTGGCGTCATAATGACGTTCAGTCAGTCACTGTCGATATGTTGAGGTTTGTTTACGTACATTCAACGAACGAACGCAACGAACGCAACAAACACAACGTACGCAACACAAGAATAAACACCTTTTTTATTTTTGCGTTATGGCCGTTGGGTCGGTTACGTCAGCTGCGTAAGAAATACGCAGGGGGGGGTTATTGTTATATTCTCCATCTGAATAACGATACCGGCAACCGAAGCAACGATGTCACAGTCGATGAAACCTGTTAGTAACTGCTATGTTTTGCTTCTGATACAAGTTGCTCCCGTCGGGCGTCAGTTCTTTGCCACGTTCACTCACTGTGTACCTGCGCACGCAGCAACATTCACGTTTTCTGATCTGACGACAATTTGTTTTACTCGACTGCAGAACTCTGCTTAATTCTGGACAAAATGGGCTTAGAGAGAGTCTTTGCAACCAGAAATATGGTAAACATTTTAAAATTATCCCAGATTTGCGATCATAATTATACAGCGCATGTGTTTTACGGTTTAGTGCAAATAGCGATTGTCGCGCTGAAAATGTGTTTAGGCCCTGACCCTAACGGGTTCTCAGTCAATTACGGAAATTCATAAAAAGCAAATGGAGCACTGCAGCTAGGCGCTATCTCGCGACAGATATCGGACTCGTTGCTAAGAAGTAAGAAAGTGGCGAGCGTTTAATGTCGAACCGGCCTCGCCGAACAACGTCCAGCAAGATGCTAATCTACTGTGTGCTTAACAACGATATACGGACCTGTAAATGCAGTGCATCCAGTCAGTATAGGGCTACTTTATGACGACGTGTGGCTATAGGCGCTTCATTGCTGTCTAAATCTGCCAAGTCGCTCAAACTACTGCAAAACTTGCTCCCCGAACATATACTCGACTGTGATTCAGTTTGCTACGATTTCATGCGATGCGCTATAGAGAAACAGCTACGTATTTCGTTATTGTCAGGTAAAGTGTTGCATCAGGAAACTTTGAAAAACTGCGCAGACTTCGAATTTTTTTTTCGCTACAAACATGAGTCACTGCATGGCTATGATATTGTCTTTCTATGATGTTTTTGATCGATTCGAATTGCTGACTAGGCAAATTTTAATTCGCCGCTTGTAGAGACCTAAGTTTTATAAGACACTTGCTTGCTAGCAACTGAATGCCTGCTGACCTTAAAAGCAAAATTAATGTCTCCAGTTAAGTCTTGGGCTTTTCAGTTGGTCTCAAGGCAAGGCGTCAAGTGAGGTCAGTGCGTGCAAGTGGTATACATAGGCGTAGGCCTAGACGAGTCTCAAGCCGCAAAACCAGCGACTCAAGTCCAAGTCTCCAGTTCGATTCCGGAACTGTGTTATCAGGACACTTACGCGTTTTATTTTTGGGGGTTTACTGTATAATTTACGTATAGTTTAAAAAGTGTAACTTTTTGGATAATTTTTAACGATATGATATGCATGCTTTAGCTACATATTTAGCGTACGTTAGGCCTACGTAGCTTTGACTGTTTAGCGGACTTTTGGGTTCGTGAGTTCTACAAAATATTTTCAGGTTTCGTCATTCGTTAATTTTAGCTTGGCTGTATGCGGTGAATTAAGCTAAAATGTGTATTTTCGTATTCTGCCATAAAACAACAGATCAGCTTGAAAAGAACATTTCGATAACGGAACCGACTTTATTTTTTGATGTGTTGCATCATTTTTGTCGGTCGGTCCTTAAAAACTGCCAACAAAAAGTTACGATAATTTAACACGACCAGGGACATTATCGGCCTTCGGAGCCCCATACATCTTTGCTGGACTTGAGTTTGAATACTGTAAAGTCGTAAGCACCAGGCTTTAACAGAACAAGATAACATCCTGGACGGAATCAGTAGCCTATAGCAGGTATTAATCCTATAGGCTTCTACTGCAGGGCTTACAAGTATATCACAAGCATGCCCGACAGTCTATGGAACATCCGGATTACATACATGACTTTTATTTCGCATTTATAAATTTTTCCCATCAAGATATGGCACGTCAGCAACGCGCTGCACATGAGCAGCTGGAGAGAGAAGCCGGAAGGACATTGACAAAAATATAAAAGGACAGTGACAAAAACGTACAACAAACTAGCTAAACTAAACTAAACCGAATTGCTTCAACACTGAACGCGTGTTCTGCAGACGCACAATTATTCCTATTGCGGTTTAACGCGGTGTTAGTCAGTTATGTCAGTGCATAATGCGGACATCGTGTAAGCGAACGATGAAAAGCTGCTAACGTATTGATCTTCATGTACATGCCGTATCTACAGCAGCCTATTGAAGCTTCCACAAGCGTAGGCTACATTTGTAAACAACCTGTCGTTTTACCAAGAAACGGAAGTGAAGGCGTTGTCGATTATAGATTTGGGGACCATCGGCAGATAAGGACCCGGGAATTTGTATTCATTGCACTGATTGCAGCGCGGAAAGTCACTGCGAAGAATCCCAATAGTAAAAGCTGTGACATCATCATGCAAGTCTGGAGGCGGGCGGAGTAGCGAAAGAGTTGCACTCCCTGGGTGGTTTATAGAAAGCTTTCGAATTTGTTGTCTTACATTCGTCACTGACGTCATGGCGTAGGTAATGGACCGAAATTAAGTGTTAAGTAAGATATTTGAAAACTGTTGCCTAACAAATATTTTGCATCTTGAGCGCATGTTAAAGATAAAACCTGCTTAGTGGTTATATACAAAATAAAATATTTTGCAAATGTTTTGTTTTGCATGTAACTACGTTCTGTATTCAGCGTGGGTGTTTGGAATGCTAACAATGTGTTGCAACTATGCACAGACGTGTTTAGTAGATGGAGTGTACGTGTATTTGCGTTTGGTTTGATCTGAGTAAATAAATGAGCGAAAAAATTGCAAAAAAAATATTTTACATTGTAACCACGGCCTTGCGCAACGAAATTTTCATCACTAAACGAGACGTTATCATTAGCTGACAAGTTACATATAATGAGTTGCAAAAGGCGGAAAAATAGCAATATTGTAAACTTTAATGGTCGTGGTCGTAACGATATGCCCTATGTATTTCTGTTCAATAATGATGTTGATAATGATGAACGAATGTTCTTTAATAACGTCGCATCAGTCCGAAGACAGGTAAGAGTCAATAACAGTAAATCTGCTGCAGATGGCTTCAACACAGTTTAATTTATGTACGAAATTATTTTGCCGCATGCTTAATGATGACTTTTTTGTTAATTATTTTTTGGCATTTCGTTTTGAGTCTTTATCTGTGTTAGAAGTGATGATAAACTACATAAGCGACTGTAGGCAGAGACACAACATAGATGAACAGAGGTCAATATGCTTTATGCTTCCCTGTGGGTTTGAATATGTAATAAATGACAGCCGTGTGCTGAAAGCTATGACATATGGCTATGACAAGAGCTATGACAATAGCTATGACATACGGCTATAGGCGACACCCACGGGACAGGGGTACTAGCACGCGTCCGGAAAGTTCAGCTACGGCCATGTCCCTAATGCATACCACGAATCGACGTCTTGGTTATACAGGCGAGCTAGTTCGACCGTAAATCAACCACGGTTTATTTTTCTCACGAACTGGAGGACGGGGGTGCAAAGGTGTTAGGTCCCTGCGTGATAATGCATACAAATGCGGCGCCTATGCCATACTACACGATGCAAAACGTAACGCCGCATAGTCAATGGCTTAGTTAGTATACTGCGTCAAACCATACATTAAAATGCCGCAAAGAAAAGAAAACCGTCAAGGTCGTTAAATCCCGAAGATAATTTCTAATTTGACTGACGACAGAAAACCGACCAATGCGGAATAAAACGGTGACAGAAACAGTCACTCTTTGCAGGTGGTCGTTCCGATAAGGCACATTAATAGTAGGCCTATAGGCCTATACTCTACCGCCGGATTTTACCACACTGTAAAAGCAGCTGGTCACGTGTATGTATTCTTCGTCTTTGCATTATTTTTTGCAATACTGTGATCGTAAACAGTATTTAACAACACTAATAAAATTGAATCAACAGTACCGAGGGAGTAGGCAAGATCAAGAAAAATCTGGCACAGAGGAAAGCGATGCGTAATTCTGGCGCATCGCAATCCACTTAGGCGTGTTACCAGACGGACCGACAGTCGACGGGCATGGATGCTGGATTGAGTTGCATGCATAGGCCTAGTGGACGCGTCGACGTCACAATATTGGATTCAGCGTCAGGCGTTGTTTGGACCACTGCAGCATCGCGCTAGATTCCATTAGTCCGACTTTGTGAACGCAGGTCGCGCCAAGTCGTAAATCTGATGCCGTGCTGTCTGTCTGTCGGTCGGTTTGTCTGTCAATCCGTGTCTCGAAAACTCGTTCACGATCAAGCCGTTCGTGTTTTATACGTATTTGTAAGTTCCCAAGAGAAGCCTGGTGCATTCTCAGCTTTACAGAACACTTCTGGTTAAACGATAGCATAACACGCAAGTGAGAAATTTTTTTCTTATTTCCCTTGATATTATTTCCAATGCAAAGATTGGAACATTCATTCTGACTACCTTGGCTACACAACAGGGCGTGACAAATATGGGGTCCGAGCCATCTGTCAAACATCGTTACAATATCTGATGATAGTCCTCAGCTAGTCCGCGTACTAGAGTATCCTCGGAATTTCGCCGACGTCTTTCCAGTGATTTCATCAACTGACTGACATTGGACCAAATAGATCGCACTCCATATTTGTTTCGCGCGGTAATAAAAGGTCAGCACTGTCAACAGTATCGTTCGACGTGCGAGCGGTAATTGATGAAGTGAGTAGAAGACTCGTGTTGACATGTTTGTCAAACCACGAGCTGACTGGATGACCACCCACGCACGCAGGGTTCCGCCATGGCACGACGAACTTCAGTGTCCAGCAGATCGTGATTGTAAACGAAAACGGGCCGTTGGGCATGCAATAATTACAACGAACCAAACTGTATCTAGGTAAACAGTTAAATCGATGTTTGTGAATCAGTAGTGGTCATTACTTGGGCTGCGGAAGCTATCCGTTAAGATTGATGATAGCGGAAAAGTTGATCGATCGCTTAGCTTGGAAACCAAGTTGATATCTCGTGCCGAGCCTGAGATTAACTATCAAAATGTTCACATAATTCCATGATAGATTTCATGTCAGACGCGTAGTTTCATTGTTTTTAGCCAGCAGGACTGTAAAGAAAGACCCGCGTTTGGAAGTCGTAAAAAGTGTTGTGTCCGAAAATACACGACGTAACCGATGTCACCAGCTACTCGAGCAATTAATTATGCGTATATCTGTTAAGCTTCTTTTTTGCGTAAGCGACAAAATGTTTATCTTTACTATAACAGTTCGACAAACGATTGTTTGTAAATACAAGCTCACTGCATTGACCAACACGTTTGTTGGCAAAATACGGTAAAGGAGTAAACGAAGAAAACAAAGAAATATGCCTACAAAAACAAGAAAGGTATCGAAAATGGCAAAAAAGGTTTTGAAATTATATTTGAACGACACGGCGATGACTTGTATTTGCATTGATATTACATTTGGAGATATTTTGTGTCACACATAATTAGTACATTGACTTAAACGAGTCGTGCGGGGAAGATGCCAAAATTTATCTTTTTGTAGATGATGCAAGGCTATACAATCATATTAAGAGTATAGTTGATGCAGAAATATTACAGTCGTTCTTATGAAGTAAGATTACGTGTTTTGCAGTTGCCAACTTTACGATATAGGCAATTAAGAGGGAATATGATTCAGTTATATAATATGTAAATAACAAGAATGATACCAATTTTGTGTTACGTTTGCAGTATAAATCTAGGCCTATGTTAGAAAAGAGTTATGATACCAGGGGTCATAGATACAAATTGGTGCCCCAGTTGTATAAATATGATCTCCGGAAACGTTTTTGTAAATAGATTAGTAGAGGATGTTGTATCGGCATGCAGTGTTAGTAGTTTTAAGAGACGTTTTGATTTGCTATGGCGTGGTTTTAGCTTGTATTATGATTATAAATCCGTCATCTAATACCGGAAGTTAATGTAAAAACAGTATTAGTTTAGTTTTAGTTGATATTCGTGTTGAAGTTATTTACTTGGACGGAAATAAAGGCCTTCGGCCTGCTTCCGGATATTTATTGATGATGACTGCATGGCTGACGGTTGTATGTGTGTGTTGCTAGGGCTGTGGCGGGGACGCTGAACAATTCGTCGGCGGCGGCGTCAGTCGGGACGGAAGGCGAGAACGGCGTCTGTGTGCTGGAGCTGAACCCAGTATACGCGATCACATCGTCGACAGTCAGCTTCTACCTGCCCTGTCTGGCAATGCTCTGTATCTATTACCGACTGTACCGCTACGCGCGCAAACAGGTAGAGACGATCAGGATGACATACAAGACCTCCCTTGGCGGAAGTGGACATTCTCAGCGGGAGGTTGTCTGCGTCACTGTGGACGAGGAGAAAGACGGACCGACCAGCAGTCCACTGCGCGACAAGGTGTCCGACCACAAAGCCGCCATCACACTCGGCATCATCATGGGCGTCTTTCTTATGTCGTGGAGTCCGTTCTTCACGGTGAACCTGGTCGGCGCTCTGTGTGGTCCCGGCTGCGTGCCGCCGCTGGTCTTCGCTGTCTTCACCTGGCTCGGTTACGTCAACAGTACCATGAACCCAATCATATACCAGGTTATATACCGGATATACTATAGTACTACCTCCATTTGTTTCGATTTCTTGTGAATCTGTTGTACAACATGCAGTACAACGAGGTGTACGACAAACACACCACAAGTATAGAAGTAGTGGAGTTTGGACCGCCGTATGCGAATGAACCCGATCATTTACAGCATCTTCAACCGTGAGTTCCGCGAAGCGTTTCGACGTGTCCTCGACGATGCTCGTCGCCGTGTCTCGTGCTGGGGACAGACTGATGCCGCCGCCCGGGCAGGAGTTAGCGGACGCCGGGGCAAGTACGGCGCCGTGCAGACCCGGCGTACGTCCAACAGCGGCGCGGCCGCCTACGGCGAATTACTGGCCACGCTGGAAGACGCGCCGTCGCTGGACTCGCCGCGCCGCCTCATGTATCAGGTTTCGACGAGCGTTTGATTTGACCCGACCGTCTGCCTCGCTGATTATGACCGCAGGCAACAGCTGCAGCAGCAACGACTGCAGCTTTGACGTAAACAGATAACGTTGTTATTCTCATTTTGCATAATCAGTAGCTTACACCGTGTCCGGAAAAAAAGTCTACGGTATTTTCGACATGACTTTGACAAACTTAAACCTATTTTTATAATTTTTGGCATGAGTCGTCCTGAATATTCACTTGATTAAACTGTCGAGATATTTTCTCTTTATATTGCCATGTCACTACGTAGAGCTGACGTAATTATGACGTCATCGAAAATACCGTTTTATTGTATCCGAGGTGAAAAACGCTAAGAGTGTTTCGGTTAATAACTTTAACAAATTTGAACGTATGTTTAGAATTTTTGGTAGGCAACATTGAAAAAGTAACATGCAACTGACAGTATGCTGATAGTCCACTTTGTGCGAATACTGACGCCACTTTACCGTGCAAAATAAAGCACTCTTCGTATTCTTACTTTACTGCATACCAAAATAAACAGAAATGCAGAAAAAAAGTCTTTTTTGTCTGTAGCTGCTTTAGTTGTCAGCAACAGTGACAAAACTTGCTATTAATCAACTTTTGGGTCAACAACTTTTTTTACAAATGTACACTACCGCGACGCTAACGCATGCTGCAGAAATGACGCTGCTCGCGGATAACGGCTGTTGCACAACGACGTTCCCGTTGTGCACGTGACGGCCACAATAAACATGGCGAAAATAGAGCTCAGGTTAAAAAATTTTAATAAAAAGTAACTATTTCTATGTCAACAATGTTTCAAGCTGTTTACTGCAATTTTCTTTTAGTAGTTTTTTTCCGTTTTCATATTGCAGAGGCTCATTTAGACGTTATCTTTCGGCGAAAATGGCATTTTCCATGACGTCACGATTACATTAGCTATACTCAGAAAGAAGTATATTTTAAAGAGTAGTTACAGACGTTTTCAGTAAAGCGTATCATTATGATAATGTGTGCCAAAAATTATAAAAGTAAATTCACATTTGTTGAAGTTATTCAGGCAAAAGTGTAGACTTTTTATTTCCGGACACGACGTATTATACTCGCTGAAAATTCCAAGTCGTGGAAAGAAAAGAATATGTTGACGAACGGATGTAGTTTTTTATGTAAGAGAAATATGCAGTCGCGAAATATCCACCAATTTTGTAGTCGACTTGGTAATCGTTCAAGTTTATTGTTATTACTAACAACCTATGTATCATAACTAACTCGGATACGGCTTTTGACAGTGACACATTAACGCACATTATTGGGACTTTTCGTTTAATATACCGAACAAAAGTGTACGAGAATAGAATCACTAGACTGTCGATAATATTTATCGTCTAGAACTATTTTTTTGTAAAAGTTGTAGAGATTTATCAGAAAGATTGATGATAATTTGTTGTTCCAAAGGCGTTAAGACCAGTACGGTACGTCACGTCATACGTAATTGGCAGACACGTTTGAATCATAACTTGCCGTTGATTAACATCTTAAGTTTGGCGACTCTGACGTCAGACATCGACTTGGGTCTATGCGCAAATATTAAATCCAAAACCAAAGCTAGAGAAAACCTAAATTTACAACAGTAAAGTCCGTTTTAATATAAGTAGACTAATCATGTCTAAGCGTGCCTTTTCTCCTGCACAGCTCACCGACTTGTATGGCTTATCGAAATCTCAAATAAATCGCCTCCGGTTGATTCAAATACTCTTGATCGCGCGCGCTGTCGTTAAGGCTCTTAAATCTTCTCACATTTCTTTTAAAACATAAGCTTTTTTCTGTTGCACACGAGCACATTACTTCATGTTTTCATGCTCATCTAAATTTTTCGATGTCATTTCATAAAATTTACTCTTACATTACAAAAAAACTGTTTCACCTTTTCTCTTCAAGCCCAATAATGTACTTGTGCCACAAATGGTTTACATCTGACGTTGTAGCTACTTTAGCAGACTGTCTTTACAACAGTATTCTACCATTACGTGAAAGTAATTAAGTTTGCCGCTGTTCAAGGCGAAGAATGAGTTTGCGAGTTTGTTTCAGCGAGTTGAAAATTCCTTCCTGTCGAGCCTGATTACTTCACGAACATAATAATAGACCTGCCGCATTAATGATTGAAATGTATCGTGCTAAGTGTATTTTTAATGACGAGGATGCATGCGCACGTATCTTTACTGTAAATCTTTATTTACCACGCACCATTATTGGCAGACGCCGTGCATGACTTTAATATCATATCACAGTCGTTCTGCAGCTTTGCATTTTCAACGTCTTAGTCGAAGCCAATGTTGGCGGGTCCCCTGACTGAATTTGACACTTCAATTATCCTTCAAAATACGCCGGAAATTGGAAAGTATCCGACTTCTTTAAGTACACACGCTATCCGATCAGAGTGATTGTTGCCGAACAAACAGTAGAGTGGACAGTGCCGTATTTAAGATTTGGCAAAGGGGGGGGGCATGGCGAGCGCGCAGAGCGCGAGCCTATAACGCGGGTCTGGGGGCGCAGCCCCCAGCGGGGTCCAAGGGCAGAGCCCCTGGTCAGGGAGTCAGGGGACGAAGCCCCTCTGAAGCTGAAACACTTTTTGCTTTTGAACGTTTAATGGAAGCCGCAAATTCGACCACTTTTCTGAAATTTGGAAAGGCAGAAAGTCACAGAAATTTGCGTTGTTTTAGCAAAAAATAAAGTTTAGTAAGCTGCAAAACGTCGTTATGTACGGATTAATGTAAATTATTAAAAAAACAATAAATTTCACAATAAGCACAGTAGGCCTAAAGTACAATGATAAATGGGCCGTGTCAAACCCGGTCTGTCGTAGTCAGAATGCTTGATCCGTTGATTGTCGTCGATGTCGTCGCTCGTAAGCGGTGCGCCGTGTCTTTGGCGTTTGACGTCAACAACGTAGGTTTATGCGATATGACGCTTTGCCACTTTCGTCTCCACTGGCTAGTGATTAAGCTGAGCTCATAGTTTTGTCTATCTCTTCTTTGACTTCTAGCTGTTTCGTGCGCGAGTGGCGGGCTGGCAACAAATGCTGTACATACATGTAAGACAGCGGGCGGGCTGACGTGTCCAAACTGTCCATCTCTCCAGTGAAATAGAACACTCCGTCGCTTAATGACATTATGATATAATGACACTGGCATACGGAACTTGGTTCCTGAGATTCTCGTACTGGTGAGTTCTGATAACGTCAGGCATACTGTATCTATAAATGTACAAAACATCAGTTTATACACTTGTTAACGGCGACACGCAATAAGTGACACATCGAAAACAGCAAAAATTATAAAAAAAGTGATATCACTCACCATCACATCGCCTAACTGTCGGCGGACTCGGCGCGTCATATCAGATGCAATCTCACATGGAGATTTTAGTCGCATACTGTATCGGTATGAAAGAAGACCATCAAACATTGTTGAATTTTGCAGTTCTTGCTGGAAAATGGCAAAAACGCACCTTTTGATATGAAGTCGCCTGTAAAAAATTTTCATGGTCGAGCCAAAGGGGGAGGGGGCGACGCACCGTGGCTCCCCTTAAATACGCCACTGAGAGTGGACACCCGTCCACTCAAGCAAAACGAACCAAAGCATCAAAATAAAATGACGATCGTAATAAACAGGATGTGTGAAAAAGTTGGAAAATAATGGTTAGTAAATAATTATACGGGTAGGCCCTACTCTTTCGCGCATTCTGAGTTACTTCAGCAAAGGCTTGCAACATTATACTGGTTCTGCACTTTTCGTATGTAAGTTGACAATCTCGTAATTATTACATTAGTTAGTAAAGTTTTTTTAACTGTTGCAAAAAACAAAAATATATTCAAAGCACATCTGTACCGATGTTGCAAAATGCCATTTTTGACTACGTTTCATTTTTTAACAGTTACAGTTTTACGATATTATCGGCGCCATTCTGTCAAGTAATCGACAATGACCACTGACGAGTTACCGCAGGAGCCTATCGCAAAACTTTTAAAGTGACACTTCTTCACTGCTTAAAGTGCAAATTTTGGGTCCAAAAACTCAGTGTAGTTTCGGGGTCCCTGTTACTCATTACATTGGAACGCCAACAATAATTGTATACACAATATGCGAAGGCCAAAATGGGCGTTCCGGCAGGAGTTTCCTTATACCCCGTTTACACGATGAAGCAAACAATGCCAAACATAAATCAAACGTATTCAATATACACGTACACTACGTGTACACGACTCTAAGTTTGCTTCACGTTTGCTTCGTCGTGTGAGCCCCAGAACTCTCGTCGGCAGTGCTCCGGAACTGAATTCCGGCCCACTTTAACCACTGCTGTTCTTCTTTATAGTTTCTTGGCAACTGCAACGAAAAAGAATTAAAGCAGAGATTATGCGCAGTAAACCACAATGTCTGTCATTCGACGGCCAGTTTTTGTTTGACCGAAATGTGTGCATTTGATGATAGTCTTTCGCAATAATGTTAATCCACTTATTCTTAGTTTGCTTTTATCGCCCATGGCCGTTGTACGCCGATCCACGGCGATGCAAACATTATTTATTCAAGGTTCGTGACTGAATTATAAATAAGTCTTTTTACATAGGAATATGAGCAGCAAAGTGTTAAATAACAGACAAATGACCCAGCCCTTTTAACCATCTAGATTCATGTTGACATTTTTAAAATTCAAAATTGAGTGTTCTGAATCAGAAAATAAGATCATTAGCTTAGCATATGGAACAAACTGATGTCATACAAAACCAGCTGTAAAATGTGCCTGTTAAGCGAACTTGAATATTTAACAAGTTTGAACTTTATAGCTGTGAATAAATTCCGCCACGTTCGATGGTCAAACATTAATGTGCTGCTGTGCATTATATCGCCGATTTATTTTTTTCAGAAGTGCTTTAGGTCAATTAATGTATCGAAGCGACCCTCTCATAGCAAGTGGAGAAGAGAAAACGGCTGACAATTTCTTTATATCGTCATCAATGTTATAAACCTTTTTTCTTGCCAAATTTATTGTCTATCTGGCTGATTTTTTCTGACGCTGCCAGGACTCTGACTATGAGAATTTCGTGATGACGTTATAATGATATATGTAAAAAACTTACCAGTTTACAACTGTGTGTAAGGACGATGTGATGATATCAGGTCTCTAAAACAGCAAAAATCATTTGGGTAACCTTAGATGGGGCTATGCATATGGCGTCCTTACAAGCTGACTTTAGTTGGTAATCACTAACATAGTCTAAAGCCTTCTTCATTTGATGTTATTTGTA
>Ga0209671_1003740_pt1 | contig 14790 bp, 8 predicted proteins | sample WorMetHERISLAND2_2_FD_187401 | JGI IMG/M metagenome (GOLD analysis project Ga0209671, IMG submission 187401) | Marine gutless worms symbiont microbial communities from Max Planck institute for Marine Microbiology, Germany - Olavius geniculatus... | ecosystem: Host-associated > Annelida >... | reverse complement strand
ATATAAATGTATAGAACATCAGTTTATACACTTGTTAACGGCAACATTTAAGGACTTGCACATCGAAAACAGCAAAAATTACAAAAGGTGATATTATTCAGCAGCACATTGACACGCAGTCAGTGTGGTGCAGGCAATATCACCTTTTGTAATTTTTGCTGTTTTCGATGTGCAAGTCCTTAAATGTTGCCGTTAACAAGTGTATAAACTGATGTTTTGTACATTTATAATTCTTAACCTTCAGCTTTCAGTATCTGAAGAATAATTTTAATAATTTTATTCAATAATAATAATAATACCAATGCCGGTATTCACCATGCTGCCGTCATGGCACTGCCATTGTGAGACTTATGGGGTGTTTACACGATCCAGCAAACTTCCAGCAAATGTATTCAAAATACACGTCCTAATGCTGGACGACAATGGATGTTTGCTGGACGTTTGCTGCCATATGTTATAATGGAGCTGGACGTTTGCTGGAAGTTTGCTGGACATTTGCTGGATCATGTAAACACCCTATTAGAGCAGTTTCTGAATAAGTATCTCGATGATTTTGTCCCTAGTCTTAGTCGGTAATTGTAGTTGCATTGTTTCCAGGTATCGCCGGAAGATGGTCTTGAGTTGGCACGGCAGCTGGGGCTGAAATATGTTGAAGCAAGTGCTAAACTTCGCATGAATGTTGACGCTGCATTTCACGAGCTGGTTCGCATTGTAAGGTATGGACTGTTAGCTTTTGAAATTACGTGTTTATTGGTATTTGCTGCTGCAGCAAGCATAAGCCTATATGCCACTGCTCAACACAAGCTCAGTGTTATGATGAGATACAAAGAATATGTTGTCGTTAGACCTGTGAGTCACCGCAGTCCAGAAGAGTGACCTGACTTGATGCTGAAATTACCCCACGTAGTGGGGTGCCATGCGATGGTAAATTTTCAGTTATATTTACTGTGGCTGTCAAAGTTTTGTTTTTGGTTCTGATATGAAGATATAATCTCAGTAAACAATTTTAGTTCGAATTTCGACCTGTCACATAAAAAACAAGTTTCTGGCAGCCATTTTTAAAGATGGCCACTAAAACAATTAAAAAATCAATAACTTTGCTCATATTGCTTACAGGGGAGTCTGTTGGACTGATTTTGACAATATGTTATGTATAGGATAATGACATTTTTGTCATCTGCAGGCTTTGCAACCACAGCTGTACTTGTACTGATTATGGTCATTAAAAAGTGCTAGTCATACAGTTACTAATGAAAGATGTTACAGATTACCCAAACTCACCAATAGCTGCATATGAGAGAACTGCTACGTGCAAGATTATTGGTCAAGTCAATTTTTGTAACGAGACTGACAAACCAGAATATTTGACAGTGACACTACTACAGAACGACTTGACTGTACTTGGAAAAAAGCACAAGTCGACTTGGGTCGATTTACTTGACCCGACTTGCAGGTCTAGTTGTCGTGTTGCATATTTTTTGAAATTTTTTTTACTGTTTTATGTATTCTGTGTGTATCATATGCCTCTGCCTGCTGCCAGTAGGTGGTGATCGAGGCTTAGTGTTTTTATGTCGTAAGTCCATCATCTGCCCACGCATGCATAATTCAATGATATTGTTTCTATGATGCGGATTGGCAGATTTCTCCAAGGTCTTTTCAGTAAGACATGTTGGGGCAAAGATGAAATGATTAGTAAACTACAGATATTTCCTCAGTACATTACTCTTTTGTTCCCTGTCATCACTTTTTACATGCAACAGTAGTTACTGCTGTAGCGCATCTTAGCCATTGCAATTTTGTCTGTCTGTCTGTCCATCTGTCTGTCCGCCTGTCTCTCCGTCCATCACACAGGTGGATCAGTCAAAAACGGTGCAAGCTAGGTCTTTTCTTGTTGGGCTAACTTTCCATATATGTTTTGGCAGAAAATTTCAAGTGGATGAGCGCCCGGCGCCAAAGGTGCTTCAGCGGCAGAGAAAAAGCAAGTGCACATTGTTGTAACTAATCACATCACGACGACGTCAGCTTCGCTCTCTGTGCTTCCATAGTATGATCTGCTGATGCCTGCTGCATGTCCGCTCTGCTTGTGTCAACTTGTAGCCTCGTGAGCTGCATACAGCAATTGTCTGTGCCATTAAGGGTAGATGCCGGAATCATAGAGATGTGTTGATTCTCTTGTAACTTAGCTGCCAACGTTGGGAAGTTGTTTAACGTGTACTTTGTATAAAGCATATTTTATCAGTTGGCATTTCTCCATGTGTACATGACCAGTTGTGTTTCTGTCTGGCCTCATTGGCGATTGAGTTCGTTGCAGTTTTGTGTTGTTATCAGCATATCGTATATCAAGAAATACTTCTCATGTAGTTACTAGTTGCAACATGTGCTGTAAATATGATAAAAAGTACTTCAGTCTCTAATATCGCACAAGTATGTGAATAGTCTGAAAATGTGAAATTTAATTTAATAGGACATATTTTCTCGTTGCTGAAATTTTGAAACAAAATTGAGTTCGGTTTTGCTGCCGCTCATTTTTAAAAGTGAAATATTGTTATGTGTTTGTGCTAGCTTGTGCTAATGTCGTTGATCTTTGCTTATGCTGAATTATAACAGGGCTGTAATATTGCTGGAAGGGTTGCACCCACTGAATTGTCAGCCCCTTTGCATTGCATATAATTATGTAACTGGGGTCAATTACATCCCGATATTCCCTGTGTTTAGCTGATTATGGATCGGTTATAATCGAACTGTCATTATCATTTCCCTAATTATGTTCATATAACATTTAGTGGATGAGTAGCCCACTTAGCTGCTGTGTTGTATCTATATGATTGTGATTTGTCTGAATTACTTTCAGCAGAGAACTTTGATAAAATTAGATGTCCAAGGATCCATGCCAATTTACATACATTCGTGCACTTGCTTATTAAATGAAGTTCCACGTTGCCTCCTCGTATAGCATCGTGCAAAAGATTTCCGAATTCTGACCTTCCATGAGTAATATGACAAATGCAGCCCTGGCCGAATGTGTGCACATGCATTGCTGTTTTGCTGCAGTGGTATGAAAAATGCCTTCAGTGCTGATCCGGCATCATCAGGGCCATGTTGACTGCAGAAATATTGTCGAAGATTTATTGAAAGATTGTTATGACTGAGTGTCGACGTTTTTCTACGAACATCTTAAAAATTCCTCTCTGCAGCTCGAAGTGATTTTGAATAACTCTTCTCTCATTGAACAAGTGCAAAAGATCTGAAGTTGAGGCTGCATGTGGATACTAAAGCACATCCTATTATCCTGACACCTGCCCGGATTGCAACACGACACCTCACAGTGTCGCTCACCTGTTCGAATGCCCGATGCACCAGACCCACCTGACACCTGTCGACCTCTGGCAGCGACACCCTAGGTCGCTGAGTTCCTGAACGTTCTGATCTGAGCAAGATTGAGGGCGGGCTACTACAACAACATCCTATTATCATCACAAATTGTTTAATTGAAATCAATAAATGTCACTAAATTTATTCGATGCACATATTCCCGTAGTACTGAATATGTTGTACACTTAATTAAGCACTCAAGTTAGTCCGGGTTCGAGTATAAATTCCTCACTCAGTGCATTGTTGAATTTGCTTATGTGCTCAGAGCTGTGCTGATGAGCTCAGAGATGTACAGCACCAACGTTGCTTGTACAATAATTAAGAACTAATTGGCCAATGATGCATAATATTATTGAGTTATTGCTGCATCATTTACTGCACAGTTGTTCACAACCCATGCAGTCGGTTTTGTGAATGTTACTGACCCAGTGCCATTCGCCATACTGCTGGATGTTTTCGTTATTTCTAAACCTCTTGATGTCAGTCAAAGATTAGAGCAGATTGATTGCGAAGAACTCTTTTTATCCTAAAGAAAATCTCCATTCTCCATACCATTACCCAAACTTGCCGGTCATATCACTCAAATGCCAGCTAGATTATACTTATCAGCAGAACGATTTTGACTCCAAAATCCAAGCAGTATAGTTCCCTTGAACTAAGAATAGTGGTGGGAAGATCACTGGTGAACAACTAGCCCTATAAATTCGCAATGTGTGGTTGAAATATCTGCTGTTGTCTAGTCAGCCTGGCAGTCAGTTTCTGTTGTTCAGGAGACTGTTTTTATTGCCGTGTGAACTGTATTTCAATTTTGATCTTACAGTGTGGTCTTGCAAGCTCTGTTTTTTTGTTGGCTTAGGTCTGATACGTTTTGCTGGAGGTCGGCTGAGATGGCTATAAGCAGGTTTAGCTTGTTTTGCTAACTCTAATGGAAAGAAAGACCCATCCCCAGTGGCCTATAATGTGTCAAATGGGACATAGCACTCTACTCTCTCGTCATTGTTTTCATATTTCATCTATGTTTATTATGAATTTTGCAGGTAGTCCTGATTTATCAGTTTTGTAACCAAGCTGTTAGTTGTCTGGAAACACTTGTCGTAGGATTGTGCTAGCAGACTGACAAGAAATTCTCTGTGTAGAGTGAGTGAGTGACCGCATTAAACAATTGTGTTTGACAAGTTTTTTTTGTATTTTCATTTTATTGTGATTATTAGTTGTAAACTCTTATCACTCTGTCGTATAGCGAACTTGTGTCAAATGCCATTGTGCATGATCGCCAGCCGATTGTAAATATTATGTATTAAATTTACTGATGTGAATCACTGTGCATTTTTTAACTTTCGTCTAGTTCGTTTTGTTTTTTTCTTGGTCTGTATTTAAGAATCATTTTATTTCAGAGAAGGCCCAACTACAGCAATGAAGCTGATTTTATGTGTCTGTTGCACTGAATTGTTGATGTTTGTTTACTTATGTTTTGTTTACAGACATTATCAGAAAAAAATTTTGTGTTTGTGAACTATATGACATGAGTGACAACTTTGTTGTTAATGAACCATAGCATCATGGAGAGGCAGGGCAGAGGGCCCTAAATTTTTGGCTGTCCTAATATTCTCTTCTCATTGAACATCAAAAAATCAATTTATCAAATTTATCAAAAAATACAGTTTGGGGCTGGAATTCAGTTGTCTGTCCGAAAATTGGAATTTCTTGCCTCTGACCTTTCTAACCGGTAATGCTAATGCTAACGAATGGCAAGTCGTATCTATCATAATAGATATCATTCTCAGTCCGAGTGTCAAGCCTAGTTTTTTGGATTAATGGTGCACCAGTTTTCAGTCGAAGGGTAGAACCTCGATTTGGAAAAGTCTGGCTATAAGCTTGAATTGTATGTTGTAGTGAGTAAGCTGACTGTTAGTCGACTTACCAGTAGTGAATTTTGAATGTATGTTGTCTACGCCAGAAATATTGGGCATCAGGGCAATGTGCTGTTGACTCAACTGTTACATATGTGAAGAAGAGTTGTTAGTTCATGTTTTGCACTTGCATTACGATTTGTTTTATCATGAAATGCAGTCAGTGTTGTTCAGAAATAGAATTATTTGTGCCATCCACTAGTCTTCCATTAGCAGAGCACAAGTTATTGTTATTCCCGGAATTAGATTAGAGCTGTTGAAGCATTAATTTTTTCAACGTCTTAACGCATTGCGTTAATTTTTTAACGCATGCATTAAAGGGTTATTAACTCATCATTAATATTGCTGATATTGTAGGTGCAATACATAGAGAGGGCGAGTGGCGAGTGGAATGAAGCCCACGAAGTCGTGCCTGACTTCGTGGGCATGACCCATGACGTGAAAAACCATGCCCACTTTTTTACTGACAAAAAATCCGTGACTTTCCAGGACTCCCATGACAAGTTTTTCAGGACCTTTTCGTAGCCCACAAATGTTAAAATATAACGAAAAAGCATAAACAAGTGGCAAAATTAAGTAAGCAGCAGTCAACACAAACTGAGTGACAGTAGTGATGGAATGGAAACAAAGCAATTTTTGATTGCTTGAATATCATTTGATTGTCAAATAAGCATAGTTTAATAGAATGTTGGAACTCCTGCTTCACAGAGTTAAGTAAATTTATGTATGTGCATTAATTTTTTTTAATTCTTTAATGCGTTAATTAGACAGCTCTAATTTAGATGTTGCGTCATTTCATTCTTGGAAAGTCACCGAGAACTATAAGCTTAACAGAGGTCGTTTGATTGACGGGAATAAGTGTACGCTGACCACTTAGTATCATTCAGTGTCACCGATTTCAGGACCAACAATGAAACCAGACATAAATGTCTTAAAAGTCTGGAAACTACAATGTGCGAAACAAAGTGCATCGCAACTGGTGACTCTGTAATTTGGTTGTAACATGGAAGGAATTATTTGGTATTCAACAAGTATAATCAATCTAGTGGTGCTGCATGGTCTTATATAAGTAATCTCTAAGGACAAAGGTGATTATGTGTAAGTTCCTGTAGAAGAAAGCATGCACGTCCATAATTCAGACAGGGTTCCCACTTTATTACTGACAAAAAATCCGTGACTTTCCAGGACTCCCATGACAAGTTTTCCAGGACCTTTTCGTAGCCCACAAATGTTAAAATATAACGAAAAAGCATAAACAAAAGTGGCAAAATTTGTCAACACTAAGTAAGCAACAGACAACACGAACAGAGTGACATTACTGCTGTTTGTTTTTTCATCTGAACCTACAAAAAAACGCGTGATTTTCAAGGATATTTTTCCAGTACTTTCCAGGACCAATGTGATTTTCCAGGCCTTTACAGGTCCTGGAATTTTGAAGAAAAAATCCAGGACTTTCTAGGAGGCATTGGAACCCTGTTCAGAATACCGGGGGACTAACAGCCCCAAACTTTGAATGTTTTGGGGAGAAAATATTCCGCTAAGAAGGAAATTTTCAAACAGGCTTCTGAATAGCTGGAATGGTGCTCACATGAAGCAGCTGTCATTTTTTGGTTTACTCCTCACTTTGGCTAGATCCTACTCACTACGCGAGTTTTTTTTCAGATTAAGCAGTATGACTTTACAGGCCAGATACCCTTCGACTGACAATCTAACAGGATCAAAACACTGAAAAGTTATTCACACAGATTTTTGAAAAACCATTATTACAGTGCATATGAAACAGAAACATGGCATACAGAAATACACCGTAGCCATAAAAAACGTGCCACTTTACTTTTGCCAATATCTTTGCCAATTATTGACTGATTTTCAAAATTTTTTTACTGGCACACTCTGCAGAAAATTTGCAATAATGTGATTATTATATATCCCACCACACGGTAAATGCATCTCTACAGTACCTTGTGAAATTCAAATGTAAGTAAAAGCTAACGATAATAACAAAAATTTAGGTAAATGTGAAAACACTTCAGACCAACATTGCGATGAATGATTTGTATGACACTAGACTATGTTAGACCCACACAGTCTAGTGTCATACAGACCATTCACTACAATGTTGGTCTGAAGCGTTTTTTCAATTTTACCAAAATGTTTGTTATATTTATAGTTATAGTGTACAGATGCATTTGCGTTGTGGTGGGATATGTAATAATCATGTTATTGCAAATTGTCCGCAGAGTGTGTCAGTGAAAGAATTTTGAAAATCAATCAATAATTGCCAAAGATATGGACAAAAGTAAAGTGCCACGTTTTTTGGCCCACCCTGTAGAAATAGTTTTTTTCACAGAAAATATCCGTTAATAAATATTCAACATTATGATGGAGGAACAAGTGCAACAGTCACGGACAATCGCTAAAGGAACATGTCTTCAAAGTATTCGTCAAATTCGTCATCCCTACAATACACAAAACAGAAAAGAACATAAATACACATAGAAAATAATATGAAGCAATCAAACATAAAAAGATATACATTTGAAAAACACACCAGAGACATTTTTATACATACACCATGTCTCACAGAAAAAGCCACTTTCATTTTTACAATAAATGGCAAATGTGGTCCGATTTCAACAATTTCGACTTTTGCATAAGCAGCAGTTAATCAATTAAATAATGCAAAAGTAACAGAATTATTGAAATCGGATCACATTTGCCAAAACATTCATTAAAATAAAAACGGCTTACGTTTTTGTGGGACGTGGTTTATATGTTTACCTTACCTAACCTCCAGGGTGGGCAGGCTCTTACACCTGCCCAGCGCTGAGGCCGTAACAGCTCGGCCCAATGCGCATCCCCGAATGCAACCACAAGGTTACAGGTAGCAGCTATAAAGTTGTAGACGGCTATGAAGCCATAAACAGATGGCTGTAAAGCCGTAGTCAGCTGTGGAGCCGAAACCAGCACAAAAGCACTGCTAACGTGTAGCAAATCTGCTCTCACAGGTTTGGTCAGCTCTTAGTTAGCTCCTCGCCTCCAGATTTTAGAAGTCTTTCGGGTCATCGATGCAAAGCCCCACCACCACGACAAGGTGGCTGACCACGGTGGGGGGGTGTATATGTTTACTTGGGTTAAAAATTAGGAGAAAAAGTTGCAATTTGTTGTGGCAGCTGCAGGTTTCCAATAGAGATCATTACGGATGCTCAAGTTCACCCATAAATTCCCCTGAAACTGGGGATTTTTAGCCGCAAAATTTGTATTATGGATAATTCATTCTAATGATACTCTCTGATTAATGCTCACAAGTTGGACATGTACCATAACTATACACATCAAGGGTACAATGGCAAAACATCCTGTTGTTGATGACATTTAAAGAAAATCGAAAACAACTTTCTACACAATGCATTTTTGCTGACTTTTTCGCCAGCTATTTTACTGTTCTCGTAAACTTTGTTAATAAATTACACATAGATCTGCTTGCTATATTTCATAAAGTAACAAAATAAATACCTAAGTACACAGCGGAGACAGAAAATGCAAAGCAGACCTGGACTTTTCTTTGGTGACTGGCAAAGGCTTGGCCCAGACGTTGTCGTCATCTGCCAAACTACCTGGAGCCTCACTGCAAACTGTTGCTTCGGACGTCCGTTCTTCGACTGCAGAAATTTCCCCTGCATCTAATGCTGCTACAAGGCACATTAACACAAAAAAATTTATTTTCTTTACTCTGAAATGGGAATAGTTAGCCATGTGCATTAACATTTAAATAGCATTGTAAGTACAGATAGTCAACTTTATTCGTCATTCAATGACAACAACTAAACAAAAAAACAGTCTAACATCAAGTAGAAACTAGCTAAAAAATCAAGAAGTTCACATCGTTAAATTACATTCATTTGATTGGCATGATCTGTACAAGGCACATCAGCAGAAGTGGTGTGTGCCATTAACAAAACAGCAACAACTGCAAGTATTAACAACTAATAATGCACATAAAATATAAATAATTAATTTAATAGCTGCAGTTATAATGAAAACAACAATTACCATTAAGGACTATGATCAAAATGAACAATTGTTTCCTGGACGGATTTATATGACAGTGATATCAAAAAGGCATGTCAAAAAATTTGTGCTCCAGCAATATACAAATATTCATTCAGCTTTTCCACTAATGAGCCCTAATTATAGATCAATAATACATACAAACTATTAAAGCATTTGCAAAAATTGTACAAACATTTTCATAAATGTTTTAGCATGCTAAATGTATGGCGAAGATAGGTAGTTGTCACAGTTTAGAATAAAAAATGTAACCACGACTCAAAACTGACTGAAACTTGAGCAAAGTCTGTTGAATAGAAAATGAAATTAACCCAGGAGCAAAGGCAATTGGCGCATCTGGTGTCTTGGTGTTTCACTGTCTAGCCCACGACCAGGCCACGAGACACAATGCCTCTGGAGCTTCCTGGAGTGTTAACTCCCCTTCTCTTCCCCCCCTCGAGACCGAAACTCAAAGAGAGAAGTTTTAAACGGAGCAAAAGAAGATATTCAATCACACTATCACAAGAACCCAGCATACCACTTTCATTCGACTTCTGCCGCTTTGCAGATACTTCTTCCTCCGTCCTCGCTGATTTCCGTTTTGCCTTTATCTCTTTCTTGCTGCAACGAGTACAAAACCAAATCTTCCTATAAACCAACAAACTAATATTCAGAATCTATAGTGTGAGTCGAAAAATTATACCCCCTCTGAAAAAGAAAGTTCGATAAACTTTAGGAAGGTAACATTTTTTGACTCACACTGTACACAGAGAATTCACCAAAAAATTTTCTAAAACACGTAGCTATAAAATAGTTTATTGACAATATGTATTCCATTACTAAATGTTCTGCTAGTCATCACACAATGTATCTTCTTTAACCCGTATATCTGACTCGCTGTTTCAGCCACACCCAGCACTGGTATACCTGATCCATTTGATGAATCTAGTACGAGTGCTGGATGGCTGCAGACCTTTGGACCAAGCCAATCAGCTTGCGAAGCAGATCTGCCTAAACTGACAGCTACAATACCAGACTCTTAACCTGGCTAGCCATGAATTTCACGACCGTCTTAGCATTTTCACGGCTAGGTCTCGGCTAAACCATGATTATCGTGACCAACGGCGGCTGAGCAAAATTTCAGCAGCCGGCTAAGTCAGCAGCTTAAGGGTCTATTAGTACTACACTTACCATTGCCGTTTCTTAGCCCAGAAGCTGATCTACTCACTTTACCATTCCACGAAGGGTAAAAGGCTGAGTCAACCTGAGCGGCTGGTTACATAATACATAATATCATGGTTTACCCGCCTGCAGTCAGTCACCCATTGTTGTACTAACTGGGCCTGGCACAGAGCAACTATATTTGTCAAACACACCACCCACCACACCTAATCTGGAATACTCCAGATAAACTGGCCAGTTGAACGCATTATCAATTATCAAGGCAGTAAGATGCTTAATTTAAACTTAGAACACAATGGCGAGCTGCAATTCTGAAGATCCAACATTCCAAAAGGCCGACACGATTAGTTATAGAGTTAGGAACAGGGTTAGAGTTTTTTTTAGTTAAGGTCAGTGTTAGAGTTAGTTTAGCATTTAATAAGTCTATATCAGGTTTTTGGTGGCCCATCAGAATGGCGGATGCTTGGAACGGCAAACCCAAATCTAGAACACAATTTACTGTACAATGCTGAAAATGTGATTCTGACCGATGGTGATAATTGAGCTTATGCGAGCATTCTGGACACAGCCCTAACACACAGCCAAACTACTTGTACATTATCAGAATCAGAGAAAGTTAATTAGCTGTCACACAATTCATCTTTCATCACAACAGTCTTGCTTATTAGATCAGTAACCAAATAAAGTAAAAATCGTAAAATGTTAGAACATAAAAATAAGATAACAGTCATATCACTCAGTAATAAAAACAGTATATCCTCAGACATAAAATCAGTAATGACTACTTTACATCAACTCCATTTAAATCTAAAAATCTCAATTTGATAAAATATTTGACTGATAAAACAGCATAGAACAAACTTACGTAGCTTCACGAGAGCGTTCTTCTTTTCTCCGTGTTCAACGTACGCAAAGTTCACTTCCCAACTTCTCAGACCATCTCTCTCCATACATTTCTTAGCTCCACACTCGAACTGACCTGAACAAAAACACACAAAAACCCAAATGCAGCACAAAAACTCATCTATTCCCTGACACTATTGGCTGAGCAGCAGAATAAACATCCACGCACGGCCACCCACTCCATTGATACATAGAAGCAGAATGCCTCCTGGAAAAAATGGGATGGGTAGACCAAGAATGAGATTTTTAAAGATTTTTCTTAATTTGCCAGATCAACAAAGCAAATTTATTTGCATTGCACATAAACAATTAAAAATGTTGGCATTGGATGCACCTTGATAGCCCCAAAATGTGTAAAAAAATGTGTATTTAGCCAGCTGCTCCATTTGGGGGAAGAGTGGGAAATGGAAGGAGGAAGAAAAAAAGGATGAAGCGAAGGGAAAAATGAATGGGACTTGGAAGAAGATTGCTCCTGGCGCTGAAAGGGACAGATGCCCCTGCATCCATGGTTGGTGCTCACTCATATGGAACACATAATTGAAATATTAGGGCTGCTACCAATTACAAAAGTTTTAATTGATTAATTTCCCAAAAATTAACTGAAATTAAAAAATTAATTTCGATTAATAGTGTAGTCAAGAAAAACTGCAAAATTTAACTATTGTTGCTGCTGTCTTTTGCAAACTAAAGCATAATCAAAAAAGTGACGACGATGACGATGTAGTAGCCTACAGAAACTGTGTAGTCAAAGTTCACCTAGACTGTTAAACTAACACTATACCAGTGCAAGTCATAATGACATGTCCTATACAAAATGAAATTAGATTACACAGATTGACAACCAGTCATTTTAGACTGTTATGAAATCCACAACTTTAATCAAATTTTAACTGTGAAAAAAAGCTAATCGATTAATTTTAACCATTAATCAATAATGAATCAACCGTTAATTTTCACAGCCCTATAAAATAAGTCAAATAGATTTCTGTACCTTTGCCAGCCACCACCTCGGCTTCGATCCGCCAGCGTAATGCAATCTAAAGCATCACAATACACATGGCATGACTTTATAGCTGCACAACTAGAAGGGCACGTGAAGAGTACAAACCCTTGCTAATGTTATGCCGATTTTTTCCGCTGTGTTTGCCAGGAAACGGTACTGTATTCGGTGGAGGTTGGCAAGGAATCCTTCAATCCGCTCCTGAATCCAGATACTGATCCGGATCACCACCAAAATCGAGAAATCACCTGAAGCTGAAACACTTTTAGCTTTTGGATGTTCAATGGAAGCTGCAAATTTGCCTGCTATTTAACACTTGGAAACACAAAAATCACAGATATGATATCTGTAGTCTGCATGATCCAAGATCATTTTCCCTGACTTTTCAAAAATAAATATTTTTCCCTGACCTTTCCCTGATCACACAAATTCCCTGACTTTTTCCAGTTTTCCCTGACCTGTAGAAACCCTGTCTAAGTTTGGCCAAGTCTAACCTTCCCTAAAAATTTCAGCCAAATCTGCCTGTCATGTTTTTGTGTAATTGTGCTAAAAAACACGACAGATAAAATAGTGCGGTGCATAATATTTCATTAAAATCAATGAACTACAAACTGAATTATGCGTGTTTGAAGCAGAGAGGTCGTTCCAGATTTGACAATATTAGGCACATTTCAGCACAGCTGCAAACCAATCACATCAACTATTTATAGCTAAAAAATAATAAAATTACACTCCAATGTTATAAGCGACACTTAAGAATTTTCTATGTAAAAGTTGTGGTGCATTGTGAATGATTTGCCTAACTACTCACTCCCTCATTTAGTTTGACATTATTTGAATGACTTTATAATTACACTAACATAATGACATCATATGATTACAACAAAAAGTTCACTGCATACTTCAATTTTTTTCCTCCCAAATTCCGCATTAGCTCGGGTCGAACATAGCCAAATCCAGCTCTAAACGGATTCTGACAACTGAAATCCGGTACATCTGTAACTAACCTGTAACTGTATCTACACTCTGTCCCAAAATTAACGACCTCTCTGCTTCAAACACGCCTAATTCAATTTGTAGTTCATTGATTTCAACGAAATATCATGCACCACACTATTTTAACATTAGTTACGGTCACACCCATTATGACGTATGCACCTTACCGTGTGTGCTCAGTGTAACGTCATCATGACGCCAGAGTTTGTTAACATTAAGATACGTTCAATACATTGTTATTGACAAAGGGATCAAGCAGCAGCTTACCAGCCTTAGACTAAGAGCTTGCATCAAGGCCAAAGGTGGCCATTTAAGCTCAAACTTTAAAGACAGACCCAGAATGATTGTCTCAATGACTGTTTAGATACTAACGATTTTAGACTAATGTATTTGTAGGGGGGCCGCTAATTTTGGGACACAGTGTATTCAAGTCATATGGGCTAACTATAACCATCCAGCTGCAGATATCACACAGAAATAATAATCTTTAAAAGCAATGATTATGAAATTCACTTTGTACATTAAAAGTCTGCTGCTTTTTATAGCCTATGGTTAGTCGCTGGACCCTCAAAGGATGTGGAGTCCATTTCTCTGCAGCTGTATGTCCAACACTGAAATAATGGAAAAAATTGTAGAATCATATATTCCCACAAATCTCTAAAAGATTTCCAATACCTTATTTTCTTTGTAGTGACTAAGGTCGGCAATGCAGTATTCTTTAAACAGCTTGTCATAGTACTTCTTTGCTAAACGCTTGCCCCTGCAAAACAGCATCATCTGTGAAGACCGCCAACATAAAAACAACACTGAATTTTATGAAACAGTCGTCATTTATGGTCATGGGATATATATTTTTAAACCAAAAATGTAAGCGAAACATACAACACTGCCATATTGTCAGGCTTGAAATGTTGACACATGTTCAATCGTTCATTCGAAAACATATTTTGAATAAATCTCCATGTCCCCCACCATGGTCACCATCTTGTCGTAATGGTGGGGCCGCTAAGACTCAGAAAATTTCTAAAATCCATAAGCAAAGAGCCAACCAACTTTATATGAACAGTTATCATACACTTTACCAGTGCTCATGTACTAGTTAAAGGTCCATGGCCAGTAGGCCACAGTCAAACTCACTCGCACAATTTAAATTAGACATTTAACCTCACATATATATATCATGTCGATTTAAGCTTCATAAATATATGAAATTAATGTGCATTTTCAACCGAAATGCGGCATTACGTTACGTTATGCGAAATACTCTAATCTATCAGTGCCCCGGTGACATCATGACCCTAGCCCATATTGCTGAGGATGGCATCATTCTAGGCTAAGCCATTAATATTCATGATGTCTATAGGCTAAACTCATGAC
>Ga0209671_1003738_pt1 | contig 14791 bp, 7 predicted proteins | sample WorMetHERISLAND2_2_FD_187401 | JGI IMG/M metagenome (GOLD analysis project Ga0209671, IMG submission 187401) | Marine gutless worms symbiont microbial communities from Max Planck institute for Marine Microbiology, Germany - Olavius geniculatus... | ecosystem: Host-associated > Annelida >... | reverse complement strand
GGGGGGGGCACCTGTCCTACAATCACAGCAACCGGGATGACGAAACGATAAACACTGCGACAGCAATGCAATGCAGACCACACACTGCTGGAACGATAAACAGCGCCCATCCACGTAACGCGACTGAAAAATGCCGACCGATTTGGTTAATTCTATCACTATACGTGACTGTATCGGTGTTGAATTGCTTACCGGACACTTCGGACATTTATAGTGGTCTAATGGTTTTTTTGACTAAAATTAAAGTTAACTACTTAGTTACGCGCATAGGCTTACGTCTTGTTGTGTGAGAAAATGATGGCTTGTTTGCGGAGTCAATCTCATTTTGTAGACATATAGCAGTATGAAACTGATTTAAATAAGCTAACGATATAAGATAATTATGAAAACGTACATTGAATCGCAACAAACGGTCAGGACTGTGGCGATCGAAGTGTTTGGCCCACCACGGCCTATCGTAATATTACCTGAGCCGTGTGACCTGCAGTTGGGTGCAAACTGCCAACCTCTCATAAGCTATGCACTATGCCGGGCTGTGCAAATACAGTTGCTATTATGTGATATGGTGTGGTAGTTTTACGTAGAGATTGTTGAAAACTCTAGGTTGCATTATTGTTCCACTTCAGGGTATGTTCCGTAAAGTGGATCAAATTAGTAGCTCGAAGTTTTTTTAGTAATTAGTCGTAATTAACTAGCAGATTATTTACCCTCAACACCATACATTTGTAACACATACCTAATGTCAGTGACAATGCAACATAACTTCTAATTGTGACCTTTATTAGGAAAAAGACGCATGGTTTCTTAAGTGTTCCACTTTCGGGAGTTTACCCTATATAGCCGTTATTCTCCAAAACGTGTTGCTAGTAACAGAAAAATATATATCGAAAAATAGGTCCGAAGTATCTTAGGTCCGAAGTGTCCGGTTACCGTTGAATTCGAAGGAAACTGGAGAAAGCTGAACACCTGACCGCAACCGTGGTGCTACACCACCTTGCGAATCTGTACGGCTGTCCCTGCAGTTTTGCACAACAGTGTAAACACCGTCTACTGAACTTCTTTGCATTTGAGATGCTTATGAAATAATGACTTTGTTAACCATTTTGGGCCGACCATTAAGTTGTAAGCTTAAAGATTCTGAAAGGTTCTCTTTGCTACCAGACGTCTGTCTATCTCTCTGTGTGTACTAGATGTATTGTGGCTAAACAGCAAAACTTATGGCTACGTTAGATGCGATATTGAATACATAAGTAAAAACACTGCATTCACATTTGCTGGCCTTCCAACAGCTGCGTACGGTCGGCCCTCCCTAGCGAAAGCTTGGGCTTCTTGTATACATCTTTTACAAATTAGAAGTATGCACGTGATTTTCCGTTGACGTAACGGCTCCTTTGGCTACGCCATTGTTACCTACTATTGGCAAAATAACTGCTACTCATAATGCACGACGTGACATCGGCTTATATATATGTATACGCAGAAAGCTGATTGATTGGCTGATTACCGTCAGTAAGTGGGATGAATTTGAGTTTTTTCCCAATCTGATTGTAGGTCAGCCAGTGCACAGGCGTATCATTTTCCGCTAATCTGCGTTTCGTGTTTTTTTATTTGTGCGTTGGCTAACACCGAATACCTTTTGCTTACGGACGGCGCTAGAACCTCAGCTCAACTTTCGACATCCGCAAAGGTCCATATACCGAGTCTATTCTATGTTTCACAAGCCCCAGCAGCATAGTACGCGTAGTAACCGGCATTGCAAACAGCGGCGCCATGTGCACTCAGTTTCACTAGCGCGTGCGGAAATGTGATTGATGACTACATTCACTACCAGTATAACACATCGCGAGGGCCATAAAAACGAATTATATTTCAATGGGCAATTAATCAGCGTGAGGACAGCGGGCACCGCGGCGAGAACAATCAGTCAGCGGGTACATACACACGAGTAGCGATGCGCAGGCACAAACTTTTCATTTCCAATTCAAAAATAACTTTTCCAAAGTTCTGGAAAAAAATACAGTTGAACGTTTATTTTATAACTGACTAAAAGTGTAACTAAAGCAAATCAGTAGTTCAAACTATTAAAATAACTTTCTACAGTTTGCCAGCAGATCACTAGTAGGAAATTCGTTTTGGACGGAAAAGTAACTTTAATTTTGCATGAAATTTGGAACGAAAAAAATGACAAGCTAATCGCCAAAAAATTGTCAAATTCTTTGACATTCATTGCCACTACCATGGCGCTTCTACAGTTGGACTGTAAGAGCCAACGCCTAGAATTAAATATAAACAATGCTGATGGCAAGAAATGTTTTACAATCAGCCAAGATTCTTCAGTTAAACGTTTTAGTTAGCAACTGATTTTTCCCAGTTAAACCATATTTTTTAACTAAACGTTTTCCCGCTGGTTTAACTGACGGCCTAACTTTTGTTAGTAACTGTAGAATTTAACTGTTGCCCATCACTATGCAGAGGAGCAGAACCGGCAGAGCTCAGTGGTGAACGAACTGGTGCAATCAACTGTGACAGCGGGTCACACAGGCCGCGTCTACTGACGCTTATGATTCATCTGTCACTATATGGCTACTGCCTGGCTGGCAGATGATAACCACACCACAGCTGCCGCTGCTGCCGCCGCTGATAACGGCTGTGACACTTTGGAGGATTCTTATGTCATGTCGTTATGGTTTGAACAAGGGTGCAGGCCTAAAAATGGGGAAACTCCTAGTGGCGGCATAAGACAATTCTTGCTTGAACTTTCGCGTGCTTGGCGCTTCGTTTTAAGACTGTAATATATGCACAAAATACAATAAGATTACCAGAAATCTGCAATTTTCTCAGTCGCGGGAAAAAACGCTGCAAAATAAAATTACGAACAGTAATTATAGACAGAAAACAGATTCACAGGCTTCGATAAAATGCTTTAAACGCAATTATACAATCACAGCTATAGCAGATGCATTATGATGCTTCCTTACACACGGATTTTAGCAAATAGTTGTGGACTTGGTGGGCCTAATGTTTACCCATCCCAGTAAAAAGTGGGGGACGATGTGCTCTCGCGTCGCCGCCCCTTACACCTCGGATCTGGGAAAAAAATTGGGCAGCGGGAGCCATGCAGTTGTGTCGCACGTCGTTTTGGTGACGTCTTGCTCGTTCTGCGCGTCACAATGCCAGCCAGTCAATGCCGTGTCCCTAGGACCACCAACATGCCTGCCTACAACAACAAAGACCTCCGCCCACAAAAGACGTTTTTCACCGTCGCCGCCAGCGTTCTGCCAGCCGGCTCTGCTGGAGGCCTCAGATCTGACTGACCACCTGTAGGCTGAGACTTCTCCGTAGCAAGCAAGCAATGAAGCCATTCTGCACGGATGTTCTTCACGCCTCAGCGACAGTAGAACCCGGCGGGCGAGAAGGCACGACCAATGAGCCACGGCTTCCCGCGAGCGTATCGCAGTTCAAAGTTCTCCCATTCTTCTTCACCAATTCCGTGTTTGCACTGTAACGTTTTCTGCATGACGACCCACAATTTCTCGGTCTTCCGCTCCGCTTTCCATTTCGGCGCAAACACTGCAAAGGTAACCGGACACTTCGGACCTAAGACAGTTCAGACCTAACTTTTAGGTCCGAAGCGTCTTAGGTCCGAAGTGACTGAACATCTTGCTCATAATAACAAGTATCGGTCAGAGACATAGTAACAATACACAATGCACATCAGTAAAAGTATTTTCTATTGTTGGCAGATGGAAGACAACGAGGCGGACGACATTGTGCTGCCTTATCTTCTTAGCACGCGCGTGTCACCCAGTTTTTTGCATTGGAAATCTGTATTTCGAATGATATTCAATCAACAGTCCGGTCGATCTGAGTGAAAAATGCTTAGATATCATTTTCGAGGCTATGTGACCCTGATGCACCGGCCAACAAATAGCTCAACCGCTTCTTTGTTGACTATAGCATTTCTGAACTGCTGCACTAGTTGACGTCAAATTAATATAAATTAAAAATATATATAAACTTGCTGTGTTTTGCACAGGTACGTGGACGGAACGTTTAAAGTTACGCGCGAACCGTTTCTGCAGGTGTTCAGTGTCCACGCTTTCGTCAACAAGAGCGAACAGTTGCAGCAGCTGCCTCTCGTCTTTGTAGTGATGTCGCGGCGTCGGGCGGTGGACTATCGGGCGGTGTTTGAAGCACCAAGTTGTAGTCGCAGACTCTGAAGCGGCGGTCTGGTCGGCGGTGGAAAAAGTGCTACCCGGAGCCACTCTGCGCGGATGCAGCTTCCACTGGTGCAACGTGCAAAACGTGGGTCTCCAAAGTGCATACAAGACCGACGACCGAGTCAACCGCATCTGCCGTAAGACGATGGCGCTACCGTTCCTGCCTTCCTCCGCTATACCGTCGACCTTCGACTCCAAGTTTAGCGACACCAGTCTGCGGCCAGAGCTGCAGGCGCATATCGATTACGTTCGGCCTACAGATGATGTCTGAAGATTTAGTGTATACGCCTAATTAGTTGGACAGTTGCATAAGTAGATAAACTGTCAGTCACAGTTACAGAAATCGGTACCTACTACCTAATATGTGCTTTATATATGCTACTTTCATTAGGTCAGTAATGACAATGTTGAATTAAATGGATTGACCGTTTGTTGCGACTCTATGTACGTTCTCATATCTTATATCGTACGCCCATTTGAATCAGTTTCATGCTGTCTGAGACACTTCGGACCTAAAAGTTAGGTCCGAAGTGTCCGGTAAGCACCGCAAAGCCTGCTTTCCATCCAAAAGAACGCATGCAACGCTCGCGTTCTGGCTGTTGCGTCACTTGTGTCATCTGCGTCCCTTGCGTTTGCTGCGCGCATGCTTGCGTCACCTGCACCCAAAAGTACCCGACGACCTTGCGTTGCGTGCGTTGCGTGGCGCGACGAATCGTCGTCGTCCGCAATACATTTCCGTCGCTGCTGTCAATCAAGCAGCAGATGTCAGCGAAGCACAATCTCAGTCCGTGCACAGCAGCCGCTGCCACTAATTATCAGACAATGCACGTAGCGTCGCAGCGATGACGACATCTCTCAGTGTTCGTCACTGTCACGCAGCAAGAGAACAAAGGAATAACGCCGACCAAGACGCCTGCCACCACGCTGCGGAAGCGACGCCTGGAAATGACGTGGCCTCGAGATGACCTGGCGGCCACACAGTACCAGGCACACGAGGGGTGGCCGGTGCCCCATTATAGGATCGCCCCACCCCCAGAAAAGTCTCCTCCGGCCGAAAATTCACCGGTAAAAATCCGCCCCGCCCGGAGGCCGTCCGGACGGGCCGAATTTTTACCGGTAAATTGTCGGTCGGGGGGTCTTTTCTGGGGGGGCGATCCTATAATGGGGAGACAGACTTTTATGCGACCGGCGATATTTTAGTAAGGGGAAAAATATATCAATCCCGTGACTATCTGTACCCGGGCGTATTTTTCATGAAGGAGACATTTTAATGTGACACCGGATACGACATGCCATACCACACCTGCACCGCACCGGCGCACGTGACCAACCGACGTCCAACCGTCCACTCACGCTTTCGATTAGCCCTCAATTTACGTCACCCGCCCGCCCCGGACTAATCCAATCAACGATCAGATCCGGCGCCGATACTTTGATTAAATCAACATTAATAATATCCACACATCTGACAGCTCTTTCCAGCTCCGACTTCAGCAAAGCACGTGCGCTGCAGCCTGCTGACCCCGCAGGTGCAAATCAATGCGCAAAATGTCCTTTTCTTTCCACAAATGTAATGGAATTATTACTAGCGGCGTGGTGGCATAGAGGGGGGGATTCTCAACCTTATTTTCGGCTGTCAGAAAACATTCGGAAAAATCTTCGTATCTCACCAAACGTCGAAGTTCTCGACAATGTGTCAAAATGCAACTGGTGTTGATAACGCGAAATAAGCACGCGGCAACCGTCAGCTTTTTGACGCGCTACAGCTATACTGTATCGTACGACCTATGTATTTAGCTAAACGGTAAGCCAAGGTTGCCATTGATCGCAAATAAGAAATCGCACACGCCCTTTCAGATGAGATGAAAACCATATACCCTGGATGACATTGAAGTTAAAGTTAAGTTAAAACCGAACTTATAAAGCGCCATAAAACTAAACGTGTGTAAAGATACAGAGGCGCTGGCTACGTTACAGTTAACCACTGTTTTCAAAAGCAACAGTAAACAGATGTGTCTTGAGTCGACGACGGAATTGAAGGTCGATACTGCAACAGGAACTGCATAGGCTGTAGCGCGTCTTTTCTAGCGACAGCTGGGCTTTCTGTCTATACTGTAACAGTGTTCACTGTAAATCTATTCTGGTCACAAAAACGCAGTTCCAACCTAAGCGTTCGAACTAACTGCAGAACGCGTGCAGCGTGTAAGTCTGACGCAGAAGTTTATCGTATCACAGTCACTGCTGATAAGACGTTGTCGGGCGGCACGGCAGCGCTGCAGCCAGCTAAACAAAGCCAGCAATGAATCAGTCGCCATGGTGATCAATATTCACAGCATCAGCAACTGATACAGTCTGAGAGCACTATGGCAGTGTTACGTCATCGGTCGCCGGCCGAAACAGGCGAGTAGCCAGGAATTTGCTAAGAGAAAAAGGGGCAGAACAGGGGGTCTCTGAGAGACGGAAATCCCCAACGGGTAGTACGGGTAAAGCCTCGATTAGGGTATTACAGTAGCAAAGCCCACAGAAAAAAAACTAAAATTCTCCATCTATACGACGGGAGAAATGCAGCCGGTAATGTATCAGAATAATCCGAGGGCTCGACAATTCGATTCCGACTGTCGAGTGGTGGGCTGGTGGTCATGTGGTGGCTTCGGTTAAGGCTAGAGTTAAAGAGCGGGACAGGGTTAAAGTTACCTTAGGAATTAGGTAAAATGGGATGGAACCCTCGGGCTATCGACCTATAATCAAGCATGCGCCCATACATTCCCCCGTTCACCGGCTACGCCACTGGGCCCGGAGATTTAGCCACGCTCTCTGGCTGCTGAATGCATCGCGTATGCACGGTCACGATATCGGCATCCAGTGAACTGCAACCCTCGTTCCACCACCACCGGGAGGAGCGGTGCGCTGGACTTCGACAAAAACCAAGCATCGCTGCATTGCACTGTCGGCACGCTCGTGTTTCCGTTTCCCATGGACAGCTTGGTAGACTGGCGCAGGCACGCGCGGTCCGCTTGGAGACGTGAAGTCGCCGGGCAGCAGACTGCTCAGCGCGAATGGTGGGTCGGTCGCTTTTCCCATCGCCAGAGGTCACAGGTCACAAGTGTCAATTCACTAACAGCAGCATCAGTACTGGTGGGCGGCGTTATATATGCTGTGTACATAAGCCCAAACTCCGCTACTAACGACTTGTTGTGGATTTCTCGGACTGGCTTAGCTGGCTGGCTTTGCGGTGTAACGTATGGCGTCGCAATTCACGATCAAAAGGTCATGGGTTCGACTACCACCGGTCCAAACGCTATCAAGTGTTTACTACTCAGACGGGTGACTGCCGGCGAACAGGTAAATCACTAGGTATAATAACCAACGCCAAGGTCAACTCAGCCTTCAATCCCTCCTAGGTAGGAAAGTACCGGCCTGTCTGGTTGGAGTTAAGGCGGGGCGCGTTGACTTGCAAGTGTCGGTCTGGTGGCACCCAACGCTGTGTGATCCCATATAACAGGTGACGCCTCGTAGCTCTGTGATGAGTTTTTTTAATATGAGTAGAAAGGGCACCATAACTGCTACTTGGAACGCTCTGCCGAACACTCTGAAATGCAGTCCACACTGTTTACCTACTTTCAGACGTCATCCAAAACGTACATGTACTTTTCGTTTTACCAGCACATCGAGCGCGTTCGAGGTTATTACAGTTAATGCGCTACATAAATTACTTACTTATTTACTCACTACTACTACTATATCTTTACCTTTACGACAATTCCACCACATGTTATACGACACAAGTTGATATCGAATCGAAGGTCCACAGCAAATCCACGACAAATCCAAGTAGTGGAGTTTGGGCCATAGACAGAGTTACAGCAGCTGTGACGCCGTCTTAAAACACACCGATCCATCTATCCACTTAGCCGGACGACTAAAACGCACACTTAGTGACGACGGACTGCATTAGCCAATTCGCACCTATACCAAGGTACAGGCTGCAGCATTTCCATGCGTTAATTCACACCCACTACTAAATCGTGCTAGCGAGCACTATACGGTTTAATTGATTCCAAGGTAACGAAGCGACGAATGAAATAAGATGCCAGCTAACTCAATAGGCAAGGAATACAGCATTGTATGCCAAATTAAATCGCAAGCGCAGATATAAAACCTAAACAGACTTCGCACTATGACGACTGATTACCTTTTCGTAAAATCGCAAAAGTTTTAAAATGAAATACAATTCGTCTGCTTAGTTAGTAATCACCACATCAGTCAGAAATCACAGTTTAACTGCAAATTTTGACGACAACACTCGTTCCACGATAACAAGTCTGATGATAAAAAAAGGAGAGCACACAAATTTTCAACTCTGTGCTACAGTTTTGACGTTTGCCACATCTTTTTATCTGGAATTTATAGTTATTCTCAGGCTCATTTTAGCAACGAAATCTCCTCACGCGACCGCAATAAATAAGTCTAGGCAACCTTACGAAAGCAGACATAAAGATGGATGGCAGCACTTAATCCCGCTGATATAAAGGGTGTGGCATAATGACCACATACGAGGAGGGTCAAGTAGTGTCCGCAGGCCAGCGACTTACTGCCTGGCAGCAATGCAGGCTTAGATTACCTGCATAAAGGCGTATGGCGATGCCAATAGCCAGGGCCATATATCAAGCAGCATTTCGTCAGGTGACCGGGCGCTCCGGAAAAATATTATTGATGGCTCTCAATATTGAAATAATGAACAAATGAAAACTGGAAAGAAAAAAAAACAAATTACAGAGCCAAATCCGGCGATATGAGAACCTTTTTACTTACTTATAGCTCGCTAGCAGTAAAGTAAACGGCAGTGCTCAAATTATGTGGACACAAGAAAAGGACAATAAGGCAATAAGGCATCTTTACTTTTCCAAATTTCCCACGTCTTAATTCGCACCCTGGAGAAGATACCATTAGCAAAAGACTGTTAGTGTTAGAACGATAACTATACGCCATGGGAGTGAGTGCCGTCCAGCATCTATTCTGTGAACAATTCGCACGAACGCGTAAATCAGAAAATGTCAGAGCAAGAGATGCGCGCATGCAGAAGCAGAAGCAGAGCTAAGTGCCAAGAAATGACAGATGAGTTAACGTGCTGAGCGCTTGGCTTCTTCTTGGCATTCATCAGGCGTTCAGACAATATCCCCCGTACGTCATCGCACAGACGTACGACCGGTCGGTCTCGTGCCCCAGAGCGCTTGGTCCAGTTGCATTCGGTCCAGTCAAGCAGCAGGTCAATAAACCATTAGCTCCCTCGGTAGTAGCCACGCGCCACGCCGACCATGCTGTAATTCGTAACAGATCGCATACGTATGAGTGAGAAGTTAGCTCGGAGTGTGCAAAAGACGACTCAGTGTAAGACAAAGCAGCGAATGGACCAGGGTCCAGGCAGCTCGGCTACGGTATATCATTAACCTGTCGGCACAGGAGCCACGGACGAATAATAAACACAACCATCGGCCATGCCGCGTCGTCGGCCGGCCTGTAGTGTACGCTTACAATATATGAGCCGCATCCGAACATGTAAATACACGCTATATCTGACCGCACCTACATCCACCTATTGACTGCACCATGATATCCTTGCTGCTCGATCACCTCCTACAGAAACTCACTCTCTATCTCTATGTATTACCTTCTTAAAGGCTGTAATGTTCCAGTGCCGTAGCAAGGCTCTGAGGGGCCCTGGTTCAACAGTATAAGTTCGGGGCCCTGAGATGTAAGCCAAAAGGACCAAGCTTAAACCCCCAAGGACTTTGAAAGCCGGATGGGGTTCTGGGGAGCGGACAGCGAGCCCCCTTCCCAAAAACTAGAGGGACTGTAAGTCCCGGATTGGGTCTGGAGTGAAGCCCCTGCAGCAACCAAGAGATTGAATGCTAATAACTGCTAACCATAGAAAAGCTAGCGGCTAATGGCGGCGAGAGAAATAATAAACGATCGAGCTGAGCTGGCAAGACTTGTGGGAAAGTATATGGATCGTCATTAATGTCAGTCAGCATGCGACCGGCCTAATCCCATCATCAATCGTTGGCTTTAGTTTATATCCGATTGCTTCACATTAACCAATGTTAAATGGCACGTCAGCAGCACATGCAAATGTCGGACTGGACCGACCAATGAATGACCGAAGATCATAACGCTGGACATCCGACGTCTATCCGCTATAATGACCAGCATGCATGCACTAGCCGGCTGCTGCTCCAGTATTTCCACAGCACTGACGGTCAGCCTCCAGTCCACGAAACTGGACGCCTGGTTGGCAAATATGAAGCAGATGTCGTGTAAAATGACCCTCTGTAATGACTGGCCCCTGCAGTCTGTCAATTCAACTAATGGCCGGGGTGCTAGCAATAACAGACCACCGACAGCAATTAACACGCTGCTAAAGCTAACAATTGCGCCAGAACTTAGAAGTAATTGCAATAGCCTGCTGTGGGCCCGTGGACGACGCATGGACCAGAAACGCCAGTTGCTTCACAAACTTCCCAGTGCCGTCAGACGCAATGCGTTCCTAGCCCATGAATCGTAAAATTCCCCTCCGAATATCATGTCACAAGACTTCAGGCATGAGGAAAAGTTAGCTTAACGCAAAACTCTAGGATTATCTGCAGTAGTATGATAATGCATACTGTGCAATGATTGCAGAAAAGACGGTAGCATTCTAATAAAACAACGCCCATACCGGACCACCTGTTGCAGCAACTTTATCTGCGTAAACAACACCGTGCAATTCATCAGCGACTTGGACAATAGGCGTGTTTGAAAGACAAACACACAGCGCATAACTCACGGTGCTGAACAGGTTGTTCTTACTATACGCAGTACAGAGTGTGTACGGTACGGCACACAGTGTTTGGTTAGCAGATCGCCGGCTGCTGAAGCAGGTTTAACCCTGGCTGTCAAAACATGACACTAACGCCTACTGAAGAGCAAACACTGTGCACCTCTGCACGGCAAACCTGCCACTGACACGCAGGTGTATACAAAGAATACTGGTCTGAAGTCGGAGAGAAACAATAAGCTTTTTGGCCTATAGCGGACAGCTATAAAACTTGACGCGTTCAAACTATTATTATATTACGATACTATATTACGATATTATAATATCGGCTGGCCCATAAAAGTAAAACATAGACGTGCTATGAAGGTCGAGCAATCGGAAAGTTTCGGTAACGATTTGGCGCGATTATTGCAGTGAACGGTGGTCATGCAAGTTGAACACTTGAACGTAGGCCTATACTGTTCAAGATGACCAACAATTACTGCAATGTTCGACGTTAATCGTTGCCCAAACTGCCCGACTGTTCCATACACTTTCATGTTCCACTTTTTACGCTCCACACTGTATATATAGTGCAAGCTATTCTGCTAGTATGCGAATCCACTATGCAAGTGACCCAGTCAGTTTTTTTCTACACGGACCAGATGCACAGAAAAGTAGCCAGGGAGATCGTTTCAGTCAACAAGTCTGTAATCAGAAGCCAACTGATGGCAGCAGCAGCAGCAGCAGTACGGTACATGTACTTACTATCAGCGGTGAGTCCGGTCGACAACAGACAGCAGCTTAGACAGCAGAGTGCCGAGACGCCAAACCGCAACATGTTTGATGACGATTACTTCCTTGCTGTAACGTCTACAACCAACCAAAGCAGAACTATGTCACTGACGCTTATATCTATCGGCTAGCGATTTAAAAAGTAGAACACATAGTACAGATCGAGCAATCGGACAGTGTAGAAAAGAACTGGCCTGAGGCCTCGCAGCGTTTAACACGATGAGCGCGCACTCCACTGTAGTGATCAAAGCTAATCGTTTCCGACACTGTCCGATTTCTCCATCTACGTTATGCACGTATGCTCCACTATTTGATGTACGCTCCTGCCTATAGTGCAGCAAATCGGCTGCCGCTCCACAACCGCACCTAGTCGAAAAGTTTTGAGACATTATTATGAGGCCCTACTGCCAAGCTGAACATTCTAAGACAGGATGTTGCTAAACGGCAGTAAACTTTACACAATCAACTCACGGGATGCAGTAACTACAAGGGAGGTAGGGGAGGGTTCAAGGATCACCTAAACAAGGAAACGCAAGCCGCGAACGAGGACACCTGTCCGTTGACTCACTTGCACAATTCGCTTACAATCTTTCACTGTTTGGCATCAGTCCCCCCGGCCCGATAGAAGCACCAGCACTGCAGCAGGAGCAGTGAGCAGTCGGAAAGAAACCCAGATCACTTTATAGGCAGGCATCTGGCAAGTATTTACGACATAGCGGCGCCGCTGGCATCGAGGCGGGGTAGAACCTGGGCCGGGCCGCGCGGACGACCTATGCCATCTACCCGGTGTCCGTAGAGCACAGCAGCTCAGCCTGCTGATAGCGGCGGGTGGGCGTACGACAACAGCAGGGTATACGGGCACAGGTCACACAGGGCCGCGTCTGTCCATTAGTCACGCCGACGGACTGACAGAGAGCCAGCCTGCCAGCCCATGAATGGAGCCTCGTTGCCAAGTTGCAAGACGGTCGTCGACACACCGACACCGACCCGCAGCCGCTGCAGCCGCAAAGTGACGCTCGGCCCGCCAACCCCCATCAGCGTCAGCAACCACGCTGACTGACCGACAACAGACAGATGAGTTCTGACAAGTTTTTCTTGTTCCAGCTTCATCGCATGCGCGGGTGCAACGGAACCTCACAGTCACTCTAGGCCCAGTCCAGCCAGCCAGATAGAACATTTACGCCTCGGTCGGTGAAACGGCGCGATGCTTCGGAAAAACCACCGTCCTATTACGACACATTCGAAATGCATTAACCTAACACCACGCCACTGCGCCACGCATGCATTTTTTCTCACAGGGTACAACGCAAAAAAACTATACCGTCGACTACACCATTAAAATGAGTTACGAAGTGCCAGATCATTACCGGTTGAGACTGGTGCCAAAAAATCTACTACACCGGTGCTCCAGACGAGACAATGATAACGGTCTCCACTAACCGACTGGACGTTATCTTCGTAGATCGTCTGCAATGATGCCTAACCTCGCTTGACTCTAGTCTAGGGCCTTGGACGACGACCAAACACAACGATGGCGAGATAGGATAATGGACTGACAATATGGAAACTAAGTATGTGCGATAAAGCAACGCGGCCCATCGGACGACCCACTGGGAGCTAGCTTGCTATCAATCATATGAAACATGTCCAGACAAATTGTATCGCAGTTAGCAACTCGTTTAAGCCACCAACGGATAAGCCTAATGTCGACGCCACACTGACAGTCGGGATGATCGCTCAACAATGCACATTATATCACGAACAGCAGAGTTAGTTCCAAATAAAACACAGCCGGTACATCACCTCTAATCATACACACCAAGCCCCCAGTACGTTCAGATTATCAACGAAAAATCAGCTGCAAGCTGTACTCGTATATCTTCTCACAAAGTGCAGAATTAAGATACAAAGACAAGTCTTTACTCTATTACTATTCACACACAGTACACCTTAAATCTAGCCATATACGTTTACACAATATCAGCTACCGGCATAAACTGTACTTTGTGCGTACTAACTAAGACTTGAAGACGGCGAAAAGCAAGGAATTATTTATACATTACTCCCAAGGTCACTAGTGCATCTTTCTAAAAATTCTCTAATTTGCTATGATTAGTTTGGTTTGAGCACTAGACAAAGCTGAATTGAGAGCTCACCAAAATACCATATCTTCTTCAGCCTTTGCGTGGTTTCTTACATTAGAAAGTACCAGGATGGTTTTGATCTGTACTGATAGTATCTTCACTTCTCACCGTTCAGCAGAGTTACTTTCTTCACACATGCTGGACGCTACAAACTGACCAGCTGTGTACATACGATGACATACTGGTCAATGGTCATAACCCGTGGGACTCGGGACTTCCAGCCTGTCGCCACTCACAGAAGTCTTAGCCACCACAAGACACGAATCTTCATGTCCACAGAGCTTTGCTTTCCACACCCTAGAGATCCACTCACTGCTAAGAGCAATTCTGAAGCACTCAAAGAATTTCGTCCAATGAAGGCGAAGACCGCACGTGCAGCCTTCTGTCGCTTAGCAACGTAAAACGTGTGCAGCAGATGGACAGAGAGACAGACAGATCATGTACAGTGCAAGTGCAGGAATAAGATTTTAACGGCTAAAGGAACTGGATGGCCTGGACAATAATCTACCAAAAAAAGTTTGGCAGTTGGTTATGGTCATCGTGCTACAGAGAAGCGTACGAGGACTACCAAGTGGTATGTTTTCATCTCACTTTCACAGACCTTCAGCCAGCAAACAGCTAGCAGCCCATGCAACAGGTACAGCTGTTAAGTATAACAATAACATTTATGCAAAAAACTGTTCAGTTTATATACAGTGTAAGGGTGACATCGTGGTTGTAGATATAAAACAGCACAAATCACAATTTACAAATTCAAACTTTACCATTACACAGTCAGCAAAGTTCTTCTGACATTGTGTAATGGTGATGTTTGAATTTGTAAATTGTGATTTGTGCTG
>Ga0209671_1003737_pt1 | contig 14795 bp, 13 predicted proteins | sample WorMetHERISLAND2_2_FD_187401 | JGI IMG/M metagenome (GOLD analysis project Ga0209671, IMG submission 187401) | Marine gutless worms symbiont microbial communities from Max Planck institute for Marine Microbiology, Germany - Olavius geniculatus... | ecosystem: Host-associated > Annelida >... | reverse complement strand
CTCCCGATACAAACTCTGATCTCGAAAAGAATTTTTATATTGGGGAATATGTTGTCAGGAGGAAACTGTTTCCAAGGGGAGAATTTTTTCCTGTACTCATCGGATGTTCGGTAAGAACACGTTGCGGTATATACGGCGGCCCATTACGCAGGTCCGCATTTTGTTTCCTTTGTTCTTCACATTTCGCATTGAGCACAATGTTCATGACGCTATAGGGTCAACAGTAGCAGCAACTTCATTGTCTAAAACATTTGCCGATGCGTAAGCAAAATGTAGCATAGCTATTAAACTGCTCGTGCATACAACTTAATTCACCAAACCGTATCACAAAGAATAAAATAAAATACAAGTTAATGTATGCAAAAATATGATGTAAATGAAAATGAAAAAAATATACAAAACGTAATGTATTATCTGCGTTTTTTTCTGGAACACACTGTACATCTATGACGAGGAACGGGAACGTAAATTTTGCAAGACCTGAAAATTGCGGACCAAATCGCAAAGCAAATTTAAGAATGTGGAAGCACGCAAGCATAGCCTACTTTCGCTTTCAAAATTCGACCAGCACTAACTGTGAACTGTGAACCGAAGGAGAGTGACATTAGTAGACGGTGTTTTAAATAACGCCTTAAAGCTGGATACAATAATGCGCTTACAGCCATTTTTGTATATTCCAGTGAATAAGAGCAGTATTTCAGCGAACGTACGACTTGGAATGATTTGATGTCACGCGGGTGCTGCTACCAAGTCAACTTGGTGCGACCGACTAAAGCCTATGTTCCACTCAACGCAACGAACGCAACGCAACAGACGCAATACAAAAAGAATAGGCGTTTAAGGAGTTACGTCGCCTGCGTTAAGACGCGTACAAAGCGATGTAACTTTATACCTCGTTTACACGATCAAGCGAATATAGAGCAATCATCGAGCAAATATCCAGCAAATGCATTCAAAATACACGTGCACAAGGTGTGTTCTAATTGCTTGATGTTTGCTCGATGTTTGCTTGATGATTGCTTGATCGTGTAAACGGGGTATTACTGAACTGAACTGAACTAACATGGTTTAGTTTTTGACGAACTAACCAATGGACGAGCAGGGCGTGAAACGTGCAGTTAGTCGATCACAGTCGCCGACACCGCTAGACGGTGCCCACTGTAATACATTATTGCTTGCCCGTTGCTCAGTTCGTCAAAGACTAAACCATGCCAGTTCAGTTCAGTTCAGTTACGTCGCTCTGCAGGCGCCTTTAATCGCGTCAGAAAAGTACGCAAAAACGGCGCGTACGTTGCATGCGTTGAGTACGTTGTGTGGTGTGGAAATCACGCTTAACCTGTGCCACAGCTGGCGCGGCGCGAGCTATTGCTAAGCCGTGCCGTCCGTCCTTTCGTTCGTCCGTAAGCTCTTATTAACTTGATTAAACTTTGACTTGGAGGGACATTCGATACACTCTGGGAATATGACGTGTGACGACAGTTGTCTCAGAGCAATTTACACGAGAAGAATGAATAAAAGAATTTATAAACTGCCCGATGTGCTGTTGGTATTGCTATTGCGACGATCTATTGCTAAGCTGTGCCGTCCGTCGGTCCGTCCGTCGTCTGTAAATAGTCTAAATACTCTCGCGGGAAACGACCGACGGACGCCACCCAGCAAACCACCCAGCCACGGAGTGGCGGCGGCCGATCTTGTGTCTAATCAGGCGGCACGCCAGCTACTGACAGAACGGTCGCGGCGACACCTCGGCTGGCGCGATTGAGCCACAGCGTCAACGACGGACGGCGCTGGAAATCGCAAGATGACTAATTGAATTGGCTGAGTGAACGAGCGAGCGACGGACGGCGAAAAAAGGGGGACGACGCGGCGTCGTTTGCGCTGATTGAATCTGTGCAGCCATCTCCACAGCCGCAGCAGCAGCAGCAGCAGCAGCTTTCCTCTCTCTCTCCCTCTCTCTCTCTCTGAGCTGTTTCTCCGTCTGCGATGGCGCAGCCAGACTGCTGAAACATATTGCGGCAGAACCTGTTAATAGGGTGTTTACACGATCGAGCAAACATCGAGCAGCTAGCTAGACGTTCTATGGTAATTAGCATGCTAATGAGAAGGGCGGACGGGTTGTAATTGGAAGGCCTATATAACACGTGATCAGCAGCTGTGGGCTAAGAGCCTAAGCCTAGGCCTACATTTGAGCCAGGTGTGGGGTTTCAATAGGCCTGCTTGAGCCAGCTCGATGTTTGCTCTATGTTTGCTCGACGTTTGGTCGATGTTTGCTTGATCGTGTAAACACCCTATAACCCATCACAACTTGGACAGACAAAGTCCAAGCATATTAGGCTGGTATTAAAAGCACAACTACCACAGGGCTCGAGATTCGCTGGCCGCGATGAAATTTTGCGCTCGTATTCAAGTAAATAGTAGACCCAAAAATAAAACTATACGATTTGAAATAAATATATTAATTTAAAAATTTGTACAGGTAATAGCAACATTAAAAGAGGCCATAAGCTTTAGCATTTTGATTTTTTTCGCTATCTTTCCTTTGGCACAAATTCGCAGACAGTAAACCAGTAGCAGTCGGATAGCATATACCTCAGTCGATCCTTTATTTCTCGTCTGACCCCGTATCGCAACCGAAATGTAACTAATACTTGGGCGACGTCCAAGCTTTTCAAAACAGATCAACTATGTACGGTATTTTAAAGTAATTTTTAAAAAAAAATTACCAACACATAGACAAAAAAAACCATGACATCCTTACTTTTTGGCCGAAAGCAAGATTACTTTATACAATTTAATGCAATAGGACCAGCAGTTAAGACAGTAGAGTGTTTAACACTGTCGCGACAAATTTTGCAAAGCTGCAACTCTGTATTGTACGAGTGTTAGGGTGCAAACGCCACACAGATGTCCCCCGGGACAGCCGTTGCATTTCTTCCATACCACTTATAGGGTGTTTACACGATCCAGCAAACTTCCGGCAAACGTCCAGCATTAGCACGTGTATTTTGAATACATTCGCTGGAAGTTTGCTGGATCGTGTAAAAACCACATTAGGCCTACGCCACCGTTCCCCAAGAACCCAGCTTTCTGTGCCTCTTTGCCAGATGTCGTCTTCGCCTCGGCTTTTCTAACTGCTGCTGCTGTCGGTGTTGCTGTAACAGACTGCGCCGGCGCGGTTCTGAATGGATCGTCGGTAAACGCGCGTCTGGATGACGGCGTTAGCTGCTGATCGATTCACGCAAGCTTCGAAGCGGTGGTCGGCCGTTACAGGCGCCGGTGTTGGCATAATGGGGTGGAAATCACTCTCACGGCCAAAAGTCTGTAAATCTGTAAGTCTGTAAATCGATATCCCCACATGACAGGCATTTGATTTCTGAGTCTTAAGGAGTCACGGCGTCTGGTTCAAACTTAATGCAAGTTGATTTTTGTTTTGTACATATCAACTCAACAGTATATCGTTGTGCAAGGGAGAAGAAGCGCACGCACGATTTCAGTCTAGAATGTACCAAAAATCGTTTCTCGGTCGGTTAGAGGAGAAAACTGTGCAGTGTGCACTTCGGTCACTTGCACGCATGGTGCACCTGTGCCGGACATTTTACTGGACTGGTGACTGAAGAAATTGACAGCCATCACCATATCTCGTAGCTGGACTTAAGGTAAGAAAGAAAACGGGATAAAAACGACGGAGAAAAGCTAAGAAAGGTAGGGTGAGAAGCAAAGTTCACCCCAGGGTGGTAATGCTTAGAACTCAGCGCCTGTGGATGACCGCAGTCATTTCGGTGTTTCACGCGCCAGTGAGTTTATCAAGCAAGCCTCCCGCGTCCACACAATACACGCGCAGTGACCGATAACATAACGTGCTGCTGCTGCTGCTGTGTCGTCGCTAAATTGTAGCGCTGATGATGCCACCAGATGGCGCCTATGTCATCTACTACGACGTTTCACAGAGTAAATTTACCCAGGTCAGGTCATAGCCACAGCTTTACAATATCCAACAGGTTCGCTGGACGAAACGACGATAGACTAAACTCCACTACTTCAATCTGTTGTCGACATGTTAAACAGCAAGCTGCACCCCAGCACCGATTTGTTGTCTATCATAGGCTTTCGATTTTCTGAGTACTCGTTGTACGGCTTGCTTGTCCACAGCATGTCTGAGTAAGTGGAGTTTTGGCTGATCGCACTCAAAACGGCTGAAAGAGGAAAAGTTATTTCGTATTTTAAAAAACAATTTTTGCGCTAAATAAATGGCTAAATCGTGATAAATTTGTCCATGATTTTGTAGTTTTATTGCGAAAAAAACTATTGATAAAAATGATAAGACTATGACGAGCATATGCAAATTCTAGCGTGCGTGATAGTGATACGTAATTGCCAGCGCGCTGACCATTAGACCATCGGCCATCTACACCGTGTCCGGAGAAAAACATCACATTTTCGATTGTAACTTGAAAAAAAATTACCAGATTTTAATAATTTTCGACATCAATATTTCTGACACAACTGGTGATCAAATGAGTTTTTAATTTTCCACTGCACTCATTGTTTGTTTCTGGATTACCTGGGGAAACAAAACCAACGAAATATTGCATTCTGTCCTCTTTCTCCTGTTAGGGTTTTCCCACGTAGTGCAAAAGCAAACATTTGGTGAGATAGGAACTAGAACGATCATTTTGATAGCAAGTAGTGTCAAAAATGTCTGCACCAAAATTATTAAAATCTGTCAATCCTTTTTCAAGTCACAATTGATAATATTGGGGATGCTTTTTGACGCATTTCTGTACATTTCATTGGTTTTGTTCTCCCCAGATAGTGCAGAAGCAGACACTGGGTGAGGTAAAATATTGAACGGTCATTTGATGGCGAGTTGTGCCAGAAATAATCCTACCAAAAATTACTAAAATTGAATATCCCTACTTCAAGTGACAATTTATAATGTTCGGGATGTTTTTCCGGACACGGTGTATAAGCAAAAAGAAAAGTCTTCGAATTTTGTGTCATGTGATCCAAAAGACAATGTAAAAGACGCTAACGTAAAACGTAAGAACTAATATCATGCGGTGTACTACACACTGTGACGACAGGACATTGCCGTGCGACACAATTTTATCAGCGAACCGTCCACAGCAATAACTAAAGCCTTTATCTGCTAATTGCTGTGGCGAAACTAGTCAAAGTAACGTGGCGGAATATTCGGCACATCAATGACTTATAGCCACTGTACAGCTGTATTTAGATGAACTAGAAATTTTTACTAAATACACGAACAGCTTGAATAAAAGATTGGCGATCTTTAAAACAAATTTTCTCCGGTCTACAATTAAGCGATTACAGGTTTTGCAGTTCATAGTCATTTATCTTTTGCTTTGGCTTCGTTGATGTCACGAAAGTAGAGTATTAAACTAGAGTGGGCATTAAGCAGCAGTAAGATTTTTTTAAAAAAAAACGTCACCCGTGCACGTAAAAATTCTTTAGTATCACATTTTTGTTCGGAAAACGGAAATGAATTCGTTGGCTTGCACGCGCATTACTTTTTTGAAAGCAATGTAATTGTACATTTTTTTGACATGGCAATCTAAGTAAAATTAGCAATTGTATGCATGGGACTTTAAAACAAAAATTTTTTGGCATATTTACATACACATTCTGCGCACAACTGTGCCGTAATAACGTTCTACGGATGTGTCGCATCCGGAAAAAAAGTTTTTTACAATTCGTGCAGACAGACACGCACCATTGGCGAAACACAGTGACAGAACACTGTACAAATTTCACTCTCGAAACATAATCATGTAAAATAAATTGACCTCAACATATTCCACGACTGTACACATCGCATATACTTCAATACAATGTATCTGCGCTGTAGCCCATGCACGATACAAAATAGAAAAATAAGGCGACAGTTACAGTATATTGCTTTGTTAGGTCGATGCACAAAGTACTGGTTACATATTTAAAAAAACAAAGTATTTTGCGCGCAATAATAACTGTTGCATAAAACTGATATTGCTTTAACTGAAAAGTATTGCTTAGAATATTATTCGTATACCTTATGGCATTAAAATTTTCATTACCGACATATATGCAGAAAACAGATTTAAAATTTAAATAATAACGACAGTGGAACGGTAGAAATAAACACAATCTAGCACATAACGATCACGAACACAGCACGATAGCTCAGCAATAGCTAGCGATTCAGTTCGTGTAATTTATTTTACATTTTACGCAACAAACACAAAACAATGATATGGCCAGGAATGTTAGGCCTTCGCAGTCAAGGCCTTGGCCTTGGAGACTTGGCTTCAGTGTTGTACCCTGTGGCCTTGTTAACATCCCTGAATCTGGCTACAGAAAATACTGGATTATACGACGCACTGGCCTGACAATGATGTCGCTACACCTTGAATACTACCCGGGCGATTTGACGTTTCTCTTTCTGTCTATACGCTTACCTGCATGCATCTATGCCGTGACGGCCGGCGACCTGGTCCTGTGAACAGGCGAGCTCACTATGCTTCGTCAGGTACGACTTGAGAGCAAATGTTTTGAGGCAGCGCGAGCAGCGAAACCTCTTGGCGCCGGAATGAGTTTGGACGTGCGCTCGCAGATTGGAACGATCAGCGAACGCCTTACTGCACAGTGCACAGGTAAACGGCTTCTCTCCCGTATGCGATTTTTACATCTTACCTGGATTGGATTTCTATCACGTTTTCCATCATGAAATCTTTCCAGCTTTACGTACGAGATTAAACATTTATCACTTTTTTCGGCTGTGTAAAATCTTTCCAGATGTGTGACGCCACGTTATATCTGGATTGGATTTCACTGGACTTCTCTCCCGTATGCGATCTCTCGTGACCTCGAAGCAGCCACGGCCGAGAGAACGCTTTGTCGCACGATGAGCAGCGGTACTTGAGATCGTGCGTCAGAAGATGCATAGACAGGGCGGGCATCGAGACGTAGACCTTGTGGCAGTAAGGACAGGGTCGGGCGTGCTCACCGTCGACGCTGCGATGAGTCTGCTTGTGGCGGGAAAGATTGGAGGACGTGGCATAGCGTCGGTCACACTCGTCGCACGCGTACTTTGCCGCCCTCGAACCCGTCGTCCCAACTGCTGGTGCTGCCGCTGCCGAGGGCGGAGGACTGACGGACGACGAAGAACCAGACGACGTCGACGACGAACGAACTTTCCGCCGACGTCGATAGCGGCCGTCAGTTAGCAACGAGCAGCTGGACAGTACGGGCGCCGCTATGCTGCAGTGCAGATGGTGCTCCGAGGTCTGGTCAGACTCTGACGACGATGACGTGGATGATTCGTCGACTGACGGCACGCCACCACTGTGAGGAGGACTTCTATCACGAACGTCAGTCTCCATGCTCCAGACGTTAAGTTGTGGCACCACTAACTGCCGTTGCTGCGTCACTTCATCAACACTTGAGTTACGAAACACAACAAGCACATTCTGTTTCGTATTATTCTACTTCGTTTTCTTGTTCTTTCAGTTCTTTTCGTTCTTGGACTTTTTTGTTTTTGCCTTTTTCGTATTTTTCTGTCATTCTCTTCTCGTGATTAACACAGACTGTAGAGGTTAACAACGAATTTTTCCATTCACCACAATCATCACCACTTGAGTTGCGTTCCTTGAAGTCATCGCCGACCGAAGTTGACGACCGACGGGTGTGTAAATCGAGCGGAACGCAAATTCTCAGATCCTGAGCGGTTTCGCTAAGCCTCGCCGCCGCGAAACGCGAGTCTAAAACGTAGTATCACAGTCACAGCACGGAGAAGCTTTAGACATATTGCATTAATTTAATGGTAATTGTTATAGGTATTGGATGTTTGTTTTTTCAAACAATAAACCGCTAAATAGTACAAAAAATAGTACAAAATCCGAATTATTAAATTCGGCTTTGAAAGTTAGCTGTCTGCTATGTCGTGCCCATATAAGGCGTGCACACTCTATTGCCGCAAGTAGGTTCAAGAGTTAGGCAATTATCATCCAGATTCAGATCGGGATCCAAATTAAGATCCAGAATATATGTACTGGATTAGATTGTTACGCATATAGCTAAATAAATATACTAAAATATGCATTTTACCGTAATCCACAAATGTTTTTTTTTATAATTTTAATAACTTTTTCCCTATTTAAAATGCGATTTAGGTTAGGAAGTAATCATCACGCTTCGCTTGAAACTTTTATTTAAAGCGACATAGTGATGGGTTTCTACACCATACAATAATCTCCATGATCTAACTAAACCTAATAAACATTATTGGCAAAATAATCAAAAGATATGTTTTTTGCAGAGTACGATATTTCTGCACAATTGACAAGTATTGTCAAACTAAAACGCAACGTTCTAAAGTGCACAATCACTGACAGTGTAGTTACGCACACAATATTTTCTGTAAAATGGCTAATGTGCAGTGTACACATCTAGGCTTACGTCGATCAAAAATTATGAACATTAACCTACAGAAAAGTAGGCCCACCTACGACTGTAAAAAGAATGGCATTCATTTCTGACGACAGTGTAGATATATTTTACATACTGCATAATGTATCAATTTAAAATTAAATATTTTAGAGTATCCCGATACAAACCGGAAACGGCGAATCCTGAAATGTTGGTTGTCTGTTTTTCGCCGGTCTTTATCGTGAAGTCGATGGGCAAATGGTCCACGAACGCCAGGCATGGTGTTGTGATCGGGTAGCCCAGCGACATTGCTTCCGTTTCATTCGGTGGAATTTTCTCCGCCGATCCAGTAGGCATCCAGTTTCGCCGACATGATGTGGTCCGCACCAGAAACGAGCGCGGCATCGTAGCTATTAACTATTAGCTAGCGGGCCACCCACTTCCGCCAAAATCCAAGCCCCGATCAGCGCCTTGAAGCATGTGACATCTTTATTTTACGGCCTTGCAAATTTCGATTGTCCTGTCGTTCTTGCAAGCACGTCAGACATCTAAGACGCGCATGTTAACACTCGTCAGATCATAACAACCAAATCGAGTTGGTTTACATAAAAACAACTTCTGCAGATATCGTTTTGCCGTGTTGACACCTAAAAACCATTCGCACAAAGAACGAACTCATCTACGTAGATGCAGAACGTGTTGTCCACGAACATTTTCAGAAAGCAAACGCCGAACGAACAACGTCGACAAAATGATGTCGGAATTCGTCCGTTATTTGCGAAAGTTTACGGCGACGACTGAAAAAATAAATTACAGTTTTATTCCATTCTAACTCGACGCCGACTAGCGACCGGTATAATGGCGTACCGTGGTAGCCTACTGTTTAAGATAATTCGTCCAAAAGTCCAGTCAGTAAACAACGACGTCGAGCTTTCTTATATTAACTGTGAACCGACGCCGGCGACCTCCGTGTAGTGGGTGGCGTGTCATCAAAATAACGAGATCCTGCCTTCGCCCGTTGTGACAGACTGTAGCCCAGAAAACCATAACCCCAACCCTAAAGCAAACGATGCAATTAGAGTTTCTCTTGGTCAGAATGGACTTGGCCCGTTGTGTCAGACGCGATTCCGCCTAACCCCAACACTGAACATTATAATAGACTAAATCACGTACTTTACCCTAGCTCTTATTATCCCAACCCAAGCACCACAAGTACTAACCTTATCATTGCAGAATTACCCCCCGGCCCGTTGTGGCAGACAGTAGCCCAGCCTCTGGCAGCGTCTGTGTGGTCTCGAAGGCTGCGCCCTGACCGGAACTGACTTGACGGCGCTCAGTCCTGTAATAACGCGTCGTTGTGTCGTCGCTCTGTAATTCCGATCTCGTGATCAACACGGATTGCGGCTCAGACCGGTCACGAACATTTTAGCTCAGTCTGTAATTTTAACTTCTTTTTGCTCTTTTTTGCTCCGTTTTCTCTTTCTGCGTTTTCGTCCTTTTTCTTGTTTTTGTTCTTGTTTCTCGTGATCAGCTCTGATTGCACTTAAAAGTAAGGCTATCCGGGAACACCTCAGTTCAGTCTGTAATTCCGACGTCGTCACTCGTCGTTGTAGTCTGTGCTGAAGGAAGTAGTCTGACGCCCGCCTCGCGCACACACGGCGACGACCGACGATCTTCAATCAAATCGCTATTATACCGCAGCGCCAGCCGCTACCAGCGCAGCAGCTGACTCGTCGACGCTGCTGCTGCTGCTGCTGTTGTGACGTCACGGAATAAACGAAGACGACGTCACAGCGCCTGACGTCATCGCGCATCCTTGCGGACGGCGTGTCTATCGGTCCGACAGTCAGTCAGTCATTCACTCAGTCGATCGTGTCGTCTCATTGAGCGTTCGTCGAGCTGAGCAAATCTCACCGCACACCCGTCGGCTCTGCGCGGCGCCGCTAGTGTCTAGTCCAGTGCAAGGCGCCGGTGCTACGGCTACGGCGCTAGTTCGCTTTGTGAAGCGCGCCCGTCCGCCGTCAACTGATGACCTTCTCCTATCCCAGTCACTATTGAACCGCCTAGTCTCTGCGACGCTGTGGTAGCCCGGACTGACTAAGGACGTCCAGGTGAACTTAGCCTGGCCATCCGTCACTGGGTCGGAAGGCGCACCGGGTGCGATGCTATGGGTCACGTGATCGCGGATCACCGTCTTATTTCGCTGTATAAGCAGAGCATGAGTGAGTAAGTAGGCTGCGTGGTTCTTAACGGCACATGAACACAAAGTGTCACGAATGGCTGAAAACATTTAATTTATGTGTTAAAAAAGCTAAACTTTTCAAGATAAGAACGCCGTAATTTCTCATTTGCCATTCCATCCCGCTACCATTCAACCTACTAAGGGCATCGTCATCGCTAGTACCACGTTTTGCCGTGACCGATGCGACCGAGAACTGATTCAACGACTGCGAGTTGATGCCCGAACTCTACTTACCGGTATTTTGACTTGTTGCGGATATGCTTTACAACAAGTTGCACAACGAATCCACAAAGAAATCGCAAGCGCACAATCTGTAAATTTGTAAAGCGCCCCTTAACGGAATTCCCAGAAGCGCATATCACGCGAATGTAGGTACTACTGACGTGGCCAGAGTGTGGATGTAGGAGGAGGGGGCACTTGAAGTACAGTATGGGCGTGGAAAGAATTGTCTCCTCTCCAACAGCGGAAAAACTGGGCTGTGCCTGTCAATTATTTGTGTAAAAATAGGGTTCTGGTGCATTTTGACACTATTTTGAGTGACTCAGTGGGCTTTTGTGGTTTTCTAGGAAAAATGGCACGTGCCCCAAGACACGTGTCCCCTATGATTACGCCAGTGGTAAGCTTATAGGCACGATCGAAAATCCATGCCACAACGACGAAGGCTACAGCGTAATTTGAATCACTGTCTACTGAGGTCGCTGTTTCTCAGTTCGGACAATCCCTGACCTTTAATACCTCGTTTACACGATCGAGCAAACATCGAGCAGACATCAAGCAAACGTCGAGCAAACGTAAAGCAAACATCGAGCAAACATTGAGCAAATATGAAGCATGCATAAAGCACAGCAAAAATCGAGCAGAAATCGAGCAAACTCGAGCAAATATCGAGCAAACGTCGAGCAAACATCGAGCTGGCTCGTCCAGCTAACATATAGCCAGCTTGTCGAGCCAGCTTGATTGTGTATACGGGGTATAAAAGTATCAAAATGCTGCTAATAGCTTGTTGTGCGATTTCTTGTCCAACAAGTCCACAAGTCCACGAAAAATCGAAGTAGTAAAATTTAGACCTGAGGCGTCATTGAGAAAGCGCGTTGGCTGGCGTGCCGGCACATGTGAAGCTACCGATAAGTAAGTAAGCGGGCAACAGTCTGCCGACGGCGCAAGCGTGCCATCCAGCGACGCAGACCCGATTATAGCTAGTCTGTCAGTCGCTTTATGACTGATTGTTTGATGATGACGTTTGACCGTTCAGCGAAAACGATCACGCGTTATGGATGGACAGGATGACCCAATGAAAACAGCGAAACTAAAAGCAATGAGAGATCCCAAACTTCTGCCCTGAAACTATTGCTGCCACCGAGTGAATATAACAGACTAAGTATAGCTCCTATACTATTGAAAGTGTTTTTCTTTGACCAGGAATCAAACAATCGGTTCCAAAATTTTCATCATTTGAAATCAATTTTATAACATTTTGCGAAATTTATCCGACAAATAAGCAGACAAACGTTAAAAAACACAGAGATCCTACCGAGAAAACACAACTTTTTAAAGAAGGTAGTAAATCATGAAGTTGGCATTAAAATTCTTTATATAGACTGTGCCTTATGTGGTTCATTCTGCGCCGCTTATGATCAGAAGACTGTACGGCGGGTGACTAGGTCAGAGCGTACGAGCAAAGACTAGTGATGGTGACTGACGAGCGACTAGCGACTGACTTGCGACTGTCGTAGTCTAGTCGTAGGAACTAGGGAGGTGTGCTCTCGGCGCCGCGAGGCTATAGCCACTTAGATCAGAGACAACCTACACGGCCGTGTATTAGCAGCGGTGTGACGTTATTACAGACTCACAGCCGGCCACGTATCGGTGCCTTTACATAGTTTCCGGCGGTGATGTAAAAGTACTCAAAATGTACTTAAGTAAACGTACAAGTAATCCGCGAAAAGTTATATATTTGTCGTGGTACACGGCCGATTCCACCTGGCTACTAGTTTTGTAGCGAAGGGCTGAATTGCGAAAGCAACGAAGTAAAAGTTGAGTTTCTCTAAAATTTTATTTTCTTTGCTATAATTACTTCGTTACATAAGAAAGTACTAAGAATTTTACTTCAATAATAAAACGCGTTACTTTTTCTTAGTTACTTTTATCACTGGTTTCCGCACTACAGGTTTATGTGTATTACTGTTTTCATGTAATGCTTGTGCGATTGTCATTTGTCAAATAGACGCAACTTGATTGCTTGCTTACTGACACGATTGAATCTGTGAACTGTGAACTAGGTTTCTTCGAACATCACTTCCGCTCTGCACCATCGCACTTGGTCTTTGTGCACGAGGTGCAGCTTGACTCGACTTACACTTTGTCGCTTCCGGTGGAACATAGGCTATACAGACCACTTTTCTTTATCCAGCTCTGTGTTATGTTTCGCCTCTATCTTTCTCCAGATGTACTTGAAACTTGGTGTCTACGGTGCAGATTTCTTCTAATGTCTAATTTATTTTTTAGCGTTCTGTTTCTGATTTTGTGGTTGTCTGGTTATTGCTGAGTAAATAAAATGATAATAACCCTGTAATATAAAAAACTCCCTGAGCAAAATCTATAAAACTCGCCAACCATGAATACATATACATCAAAAATATAGCCTGAAACAACGATTATGTACACTTCTATTTTTATTATTCACTAACAAAAACGAGAGTTTAAAATCCAAAGAATTTTACAATGTTTCCCGCTGACTATAGTACCAAAGCGTTCTTAGCCAGGAATCGGGAAGACGCACTAGCGCGTGTGTCGTCTGCTCATTACTAATAGTCGCGCGAACGCGTGTAGCTGATGACGTCACCAGGCCGGCGGCCATATTGTTCTTAGGTCGCTGGCGCAGCCGCTGAACGCGCTAATGAGCAAAAGGGCTGCTCAACAGGTCGGTTCTGCTCGGTTATTAGATAGCTTAACGCACCTACTGCTTAGCAACGACCTGACGCCATGCACGAGGTGTGCTTGAAGACTCGCGATCCGCTGAGATCTGAACATCCGCTGTGTTCTATTACTATAGCGTCAATTCATCAGAGACAAGAGGACATCCGTCAAAGTTTTGGGCGGGGGACACCAAAGATTTTGTCCCACCATGCTTTAGAATTGGTGACTTGGAATCATTGAGAGACGGAAACGTTGTCATTTACGCAAATTTTCATAATAGACCGCTAATGTACGAACTTGTTCCGATGCGCTCTGTAGCATGTGCTCTGTAGCAAAATGTTTAGTAGGCTAGTCGCTGGTATTAAGGTTTTTGTATAAAGGTTTTTCATTGCGCACACTTCATAACATTACTGGCTTTGAAGTCATCATTGAAATTTTTTTACCCGAAGTTCGTAGCCTACAATGTTGCCCAAGATCGAAGATCAAGGAAAACATTTTACGAACTGAGAGAAAAAATTTCAATGATGATCGACACGACAGTCACTATTTGCTTTGTTATACCTCAAAACCAAACAATTCTACAATTCAACAAATAAACAATTACGAAAAAGCTGTGACGAGTTCAATGTTGTCCGGGCAACAGTGTGCGGACAACAGTGCGTATTTGTTAACGTCACGTGACGCGATTTCTACCAATCGCGTGCAAGTATTTCGCCTTGAGGTATAATAATGCTGTTTGCTTTACGTACCGTAAGCAAAAATACATTTTAGCGTCAAAAAAGTCGTTTTTGGTCCAACAATGCACTAAAATTTTTCGCGGCAGTGCCTACACGTTTGCACTCAGGATTTTACGATTTACGATATGCGGCTTTTCGATTGGAACCGCGGACCTGTGGCGGACTGTACATTTGTGCTTCCTACATGCGACAGCTTAACGCTACTAATCTTAATCAGAGCACTGCTATTTATGTAACGGGAGTGTGCACTAACATCAGACGGATAAAGTATATTATATCTGCTGGCTAAGCTTCGTATTATCTATCGCCATTCAACGATATTAGAACTTAGTTCACGTTTTTTTGAAAAACATCACAAGCTGTCTGTAGCCGCCGCCACGCGAGAGTGTGTAAAAAATAAGAAAAAAAATATTATAAGTAGTAGGTAAAATATTTTGCATTTATTTTAAAGTTTCTTTTAGAATATTTTACAT
>Ga0209671_1003734_pt1 | contig 14799 bp, 8 predicted proteins | sample WorMetHERISLAND2_2_FD_187401 | JGI IMG/M metagenome (GOLD analysis project Ga0209671, IMG submission 187401) | Marine gutless worms symbiont microbial communities from Max Planck institute for Marine Microbiology, Germany - Olavius geniculatus... | ecosystem: Host-associated > Annelida >... | reverse complement strand
CGGGAATTGCAACCGGAAACACACAGTTAATCTTAGTTATTAGGATAGTAAGCGTTATATGGCTTTTGCCTGTGCTTACTTAGGCCACCAGTAATTCTGGTGGCTTCGGTGAATTTGTTGAAAAATACCTCTCTCTCTCCCTCTCGAGTAGACCTCAGCTGCGCGTTGGGCTACTTTTGGGCGTTATTTGAGCTCATTTGGTAAATCTGCAAACTTAAATGGTGTTTGTTTATTCTCTGCTATGGAAGTAGAAATATATAGCTAGTTTCTGTTATCTTTTATTTTTTTATCTGTTTTATTGGTTTTTCTGTCAATATGTTACGTCGATAATTTGCAGTAAGAATGATCGCATAGGGACGAGTGGAGTTTACTGGGCGCCATAGGAATACACCTAACCCTAACTCTAAACCCTGACCCTACACCTAACCCTAATCCTAAACCCTAATCCTAACCCTAACCCTATTGGTAGTTATACGGTATATGTGAAATAATAGGCGCAATGTATTCCTATGGCGCCCAGTAAACTCCACTCTACTCATCGCATATTTCCGAGCACTTTGTTAGTAGTTGTATGATGTTTTATTAGTTGCGTACGATTTACGTTGACCTGTGTTTTCCTAGCCTTGTTATACACGGCTCAGAGATAACATGATTACTTATTCGTAAATGTTGTTGCAATCACACCTTATTGCACATTTCATGAATGTTTGTCGTCAGAGGTTTTGTTTGAGTGGAGAAAACAATTAACTTTCTGGAACAGTAAGACAGACTTTTAACAACTTCAACATAACTTTGCACAAAATCAACGTAAGCATCGCACTGCACTGTCATGGCAGTCGTGCACATACGCTAATATAACGTAACATAATGTAACATCAAGCATTATGTACATCAGACACGCAAGGCATCTAACAATGGAGAACGACCATGTTTAGGTCTTCAGACTTAATTTTAGAGTTAGGGTTAGTTTGAAGGTTAGGGTTAGGAATAGGGTTAGAGTTAGGTTTAGGGTTTGTAGTCGCATTCAATTGCAATTAAAATAACTAAAATCCAGTACGATTGGTGTCACGATTGTCCTCGGTCGATAAACACTTGAAGTAAACATCAGTGACGTGGAGATTGCATTGTGTGCATATGTACGATTTGTTAGAAAAGTGTGAAACGATCCTAAATATTTTTTCATTTTCGTACTTTAGACATCTTTAGTGATTGATTAACGTGAGTGAAATCGGAAATTTGCGAGTAAATAATGGGTGATTTCACCCCGGTTTCAACTTTAAAGCAAGTGAAAGAAAATCGGCGGTGAAGTGACATGTACACTGTGTTTCATATAAAAGAACCCCTATTTTTCATAATTCACTCAAATGATGATCAATTTACATGAAATTTTTACCAGTTGTGGCTGAATAAATTCTTATTCAAAATATTTTAACAAAAAATTGCTGTTAGTTAAATATTCTTTGCTAGTCGTGATGTAACGTGGACATCATAATGTGTCATGAGTACAAGTTTGATTGTCTGAACTGGTACTGTCAGTTGCTGCACTGCTTCAATGGTGAACTTAATCTGGTTTATTAATGTAAAAAAATATTCATTGTGTCAGCACTAAGCAAAATGGGAGCTGAAATCAAGTGTCTCACGATCCAGAAACTCAACCATCTCGCAAGCTCTGTGTGCTGATGCACTGTCTTGCTCGAACTTGTGAAAGTCAAACTATCCCCACCAAAGCCACGTAAATGCAATCGATTTGTACATTTTTTGTGACTGCAACTGTAAAACTTCAAGAATTTGTCAACAGCAAACCCGATTAAGTTCACCATCGGAGCAGGGTAGCAACTGACAGCACCAGTTGAGACATCAAGCTTTTACTCACGACACATTGTGATGTCACAATTACATCCCAACTGGTTAAAATTATTTAATCAACCAACATTTTTGGTTAAAATATTTTTAATAAGAATTTCTTCGGCTACAACTGGTAAAAATTTCTAGTAAATTGATCATCATTGGAGTAAATGATGAAAAAAAGAAAAAAAGGTTATTTTATGAAACACCGTGTAAACATCTAATTACCCAATATTTTACCACAAAGTTAAGTCATTCATATAAAACATCTAAATTCTAAAATGTGTCTTTGATAGGCTCTATTAAATACGTATAGTCTGTCAATGAAAATGACTGAAGTTGAATGATCTTGGGTCTTGCTTGCAGTTAAAGGCTGCAAGTAGCAAGATTTTTATCAGTTTTACCAGTAATCAGTGCAGAAAATGGGTACAAATTACGTGGATTTGGAACCTGGTAACGAATTTTGGAACCAGTGTCATGGGCTCAGCTTACTGCTGGGCTGAGTTTACCAGAGGGTACTCAATAAGCCGAAACTTGGAGTTGTTTACGCTTTTTGACAACCTAAAAGACTGTTTGCAGCTTATTCGGCTATGAAAATTTACAACATTTGTACTGAATAAGTTGCAACGTTTACTTGTTGACGCTTATTCAATATAATGTGTTCATAGCTGAGTAAGCCGAAACACAGCCCAAAACACCGTGTTGTGGCTTATTCACAAAATTTGTACTGAATAAGCCTGAATAAGCTACAACACGGTCTTTTAGGCTGAAAATCCTTGAATTTTTTTATGCACCCAAAATGTGGCCACCTTGAATATTATGTGAACTACTTTTCTGAAATTAATGTAGTTTAGTGTAAGTTAATGTTGTTCCAGCCACATGTTAGCGGTGTGGTCAGGCAGAGGAGAGAGACACTGGTACATTTAACAACTGAATGTCTGATATTGGAAGATGCATGCAGCCACCACATTGATGAGACTGATCCCGTCACTTTTTGTTCAACGAACCCGAGGTAGCACTCAGTTACCTGAGGGATGCTGGCCTTAACAAGGCTGGTCGCATATGATCCTTGATTGAGCACCAGAAGAAAACATCAACAACATGGTAGAGAAGGGTTTTCTCCTCTATGTCAGTCTCTGGATCCAGCAGTAAAGTAAGAAAGGAGAGGGAGAATAGCAAGGAGGAGAGTTTGGGTTTGGGCATTTAAGCACTTTTTTCCACTTTAAGCACTGAACAAAATGTTTATGTGTGTCAGGTATTTAGCGATGGATCAGTGGGTAATAACTGCTGAAGAGCGCAGTAAGCATGATTTGCTTTTTCTACAACAGAACCCAGTCGGTGGCTATTTGTCAGGTCAGTTGTCTGTCTGTCTCACTGTTGTCGTGAAATGCCACGGAGGCTTTAGTTGTGGCCCAAGGATGAACTGGTTAGATTCTGGTTGCAGTTCAAAGTTTATTTTCGCTGCACTATTTTTGATGGACATTTGTGCTATTGTGATGCTGATGGGTTGGTGGTCTAATGGTTTCTGACGTAGTTGCAATCGCCAAGTTGCTGATTCAACTCCCAGTCGGGCCACTGTCAAGTGGTTACTGCTTGGATGGGCTGTGTATAATGTGTTCATAGCTGCATATGAACAGTCATGACAGTCGTCTGCGGACAGATAAATCATCTCGGTATATGACCAACACCAAGCTCAACTCAGCCTTTCATCCCTCCGGGGTAGGTAAATTGAGTACTGGCTATGAGCTATGACGAGCTAAGTACGAGCTATGTCGTTTAACCATTCTTATGCACTGACTTGCTAGTTATAATGATAATAATAATCTGATTTGTAAAGCGCCAGTATGTGCTAAAAAAGACTTCAGTGGCGCTGGTGGACAGAACTAGTCGCTGAGGTTGAATGTCTGACGGAAGATGTGTGTCTTCAACCTGGATTTAAACACAGTCGGTGAACAGCTACTTGTAACATCAGTGGCTAGAGAGTTCCAAACGGTGGGTGCTCTGCAATGGAAAGCACGATCAGCAAAGCGAGTTCTTGTGGTCGGCTTGTATAGTAGCAGTACAGCGGATGAGCGGAGATGACGAGCAGATCCCCGAAGTCTGATGTGGAGACTGAGGTATGACTGAGGTTGCCAGGTAGGTCAACTACTCATTGTCTTATCTGTACTTCTGTTTGTCCACAAAAGTTTGTCCACAAAAGTTTGTCCACAAAAGTTTGTCCAGAGCGTCACCTGCCATATGGTGTGTGTTCTTTGTATGGTAGGTGATCAGGCGAAGCGGTTCTTTCTACAGTCTGGATTACCAATGCAAACTCTTGGCCGCATTTGGTTGGTCTCTTTGGTTTCATAATTATTGTGTCATATATTGATCAAATATCGATCAAATGTTCAATTGTTACCCGTACATGGTTGTTTTAATATTTAGGCTGCATTGTGTGTTTCACTTGTTTATCCATCTGTTTCATATGGGCGCTTAACACAAAAACAAAGTAGAAATTTTAGGTAGAAGCCTGACGTTAGGCCAACCTGTGTCATAAGTCTGACTTGGGAGACAATTTATAAGGTTGAATTTCCACTTTTTGTAAAGCCGTCTGGTGAATGGAATTGTGTTAGTCTACACTGAATGCACAGTGTTTGTTTTAGATGGGTCAAAATAAGACAACTAAACTTTTTGTGCTTAGTTAACCAAAGTTCATCTATTTTTTTGTCAAACATGCGACGGATTATAGTTGATAATGCTTTTTTCTGCTTGTCGATGTCTCAGTACACTCTGGAGATATTCACCATCAAAGTTTAGAGTTGTGTAGCAGGTCGTGTAACAGTAGTTGTTGTAGTGGTTGTAGTGATTTTCTGTGCAGCACTAGCTGACGTGGGTTCAGATGGTTGCATAGATCGTCATGAGTTTTCTATTGACATTTATCTGTTAGTTTAGAGTTGTCGTGGGTTTGGACAGTTGTGTAGTTGTAGTTGTTGTAGCTGTAGTTGTAGTAGTAGTAGTTGTTGTTGTTGTTGTAGTAATTATGCGCGAAAGCATCTACTGCTTTCAGCAAATCTTAGCTATCGCAATTCTATCCGTTTTTCTGTCTGTCATACGGGTGGATCAGTCAAAAGCGATGCAAGCTAGGATTAACAAATTTTCACCGTCAGCTGCACGCAACTATCATTATGCGATCCAGATAGAGAATTTGGTATTTTGTATATTAACTTAGCGTGAACACCCCAATTTTCAGCTAATACACTGAACCGGAACTGCTATAGGCTTTCGCACATCTCGTGAGCATTAACTCGAATTTCTTGTTTTAGTTGTTGTTGTTGTTAGTGTTAGTGTTGTTGTTGTAGTTGTTGCATTTGTAGTTGTTTTCTGTACAGGTCTTTAGCTGATGTGGGTTCAGACGGTCGCGTAGATCGTCGTGAGTTTTCCATCGCCATGTATCTCATCAAACATTGCCTCCATGGTCGGGATTTGCCCGCGGTATTGCCCGCCAGTCTAAACGTCGACCCCGCCGATGTGCATATGGGCCGGGCACTGATTTCCGATTGGACGACAGCTTCGATGTTTGGCATGCCAAGTCTGCAACCGACTGGTGTTTTCAGGCCCCTTGTCATGTCTGCTGGTACGTGCTTATTTTGTTCACACAGTTCACTGTGTTCAGAAAAAAAACACCCACTCACGTTTTCTGTCAGATGTTCGTGGTAAATTTCTACAAAATTTTCAGGGACTGTTTGTCAGGAGTCACGTATTCCATCGCTGTAATAGTTAGGTATTTTTTGCTACTGGTGACGTCATGCTGACGTCATATTTAAATTGTGTTTGTAAATTATGGGTTTACCATTGAAGGCAGACACGAGATGAAATGTTAAAACACATCAGTTGATCATTATGCTGACTAAATTAAAAATTATGCTAACCTGTCATGTAATTTTCAATTGTGAACTGTTTATATGGTTTCACTTGCTCGCTACGGCTTGAAACTTTCGGTCATGTCAATTATTTAAAAATTTTATTTTATTAATATATGCAAGGAAAGGACAATGGAAGGAAAGACAAAGTTGAATCTGCAAGAAATGGAATTTGCAGGGAAACGCGATTGCGAATTTTGGGGCCTTTTCTTGCAATTTCCACTCCTTTTCTTGCAAATTTAGCGCCCCCTGCAATATTTAAGACTGCATAGTTATGCTGATGCTATACTTCACATTGTTGCTATTGCTTCTGTGTTTTCAGTGCGGCCAATGCTAGATGCCGTTGCGCAGGAATATAAGCAAGTAATTTATGCAGCTCACTAACTGTGATAATCTCAGACCTCTCATCATATCACTTGGCTTATTTATCAGCTCGACTGGTTGGATTTATTCGCTTTAATGTTATAAACTAGTTCTGGTCATCCCATTGTGCTGAGGACCAGCAAAAACTGAGATGTAAAGAAGCACACCACATGATCTGGTGTGCTTCCATATTCGTATCCATATCTACCTCCACAGTTCACTACTAAAGTTTACTATATCGCATAGTGTGTACAACAGGACAGTTTGGTTATACAAGTCCAGCGGCAACTGCAACGTTTCCTACGAGCCTCAGTCCAGTCAGGTATGACATGAACAGTTTTTACACAAGTGGCTTGGTGGCGTAACGGTATGATGTTGGACTCAAGATAGAGAGGTCTTGGGTTCAACTCAACGGGTCGAGTCACTAGTTAGTACTTGGATGAGTGACTGACTTCATACAGACTGAAGTATCTTGGGCGAATCATGGAACGAGCCAACACAGCAGCTTATCAGGGCTGCTGGCTTCAGACTACAGATTGCACATGTTCATCAACGATGGCAAAGCAACATGACAGTACATCTCGATGTGTAACCAATGCCTCTGGGGTGGGTAAATTAATTACCAACCCCTCTAGCTGGGGTTAAGGTGGGGCGCCTTCAGGGATGTGCATGAGAACTCCTAAGCCGAGACTGAGACGAGACCCATGTCTCCGAGACCGAGACGTTCAAAATTTTGTCATTATGAGACCGAGAAGAGATGTTGCACCTTCCGAGACGGTGGCCGAAACCTTGAAGCTCCCAAGAGTCTCGGGAGCTTCAACGTCTCGCCGAGACGTTTTCCGTGATGTATGGTAAACACACTGACAATGAAAAAAATTATACAAATTATTTAACTCGCACCATGGTAATAAGCACTTTCAATTTGTGATATTGTGGGTTTTTGCACTTTATTTTGACAATTATCACTAAATAATAGACGGCTTGCACCATAAAGAATTGCAACTGCAGTGCTGTAGACATGAGCCATTATGTTTATCACAATATGCAAGCAACTGAAATTAGTAAAACTACAGCTGATTACAGCCTTCCTTATACGTCGACTGCATTTGGCTGATAGTATTCATTCTGACATCATCATACACTTTATCTTCATTGCGACTGGGTCATTTTATGACGAAAAAAGACTGACATGACATAATTCTGCTTTATGATAAATAAGTGAATGAAAGAGTAAAAACACTGTAAACGAATATGTCTAAGCCACAAATGTCATGCTGGTTAGTATAGCTCTAACTGCAGCTACAGTATGCACGGCGTGCGCCTGCACAAAACGTCTCGACAAGATGCAGTGGCCCAAGACCCGAGACGAGACCTACTGGGCCGAGATTGAGACACATTGCTACGAGACCGAGACGTTGAGGATTTTGTCCGAGACGAGACGTTAGTACATCTTGAGACCGAGACGTCTTGACCGAGACCACATCCCTGGGCGCCTTCACCTATGTTGGGTAGTAGGTGTGTGATCCCATACGGCAGGTGGCACTCTGTAGGTTTGTGATTGCAAACAACTTTTACCTTTAACTTCTTACTCATTTTTCTGTCTGTCCCATATGGCTTTTGACTCTAAAACAAAAAGACATCAAAAGGAAATGGAAACAATTGTGAACTTTTTTCCAGAATAGGAGGAGCTAACTGCCAGTGAAAGGTCAGTGTTTGGGTCATGGTTATTTTGCACTGAACAATGTATAACGGTTGCAAAAAATCTACATTTTTTATTCAAAAACCCCAATAAAGTTACAGGTTTTTTTGTGTTTTTAAAGCTAAAGTTGTTTTTGTAAACAAGCCCAAGTTGATTGTTTTTGTGATCTGTACATCCATATGAGCTTCTGGCTTTAAAACAAAAAGGCATCAAAAGCAATTGGCATTTATTTTTGATACCCCGGGTGACTGCTTCAGTATACTAATTTTATTCTGCACGTAGGGATCTACTTTAAATGATTACCATGTTTCTGCTCAGTGAAAGTCTCAATGAAATCATTTCACTTTTTGGCTAAGTAGTCTTCTTAGACCGTACTTTTGCTCAGCAAATTGACTCACCAGAAGACAGAAACTGATGTCAGCCATTACTGCTGATATTACTAACTCAATCTCTCGGCATGTCTCCGTGTGTAAACAGATATCTGGGCTGGCCTGGGGGCCAGCGTTTTCAAGTGCCTTCGGCCTACCACACTGGTACAACTTTAGTCCCTTGTGCGCCACTACCGACGACCACTACAGTGGCTACATTCTCTCAGATTACTACCACAACATCGTTGCTGGCGACGACAACTACAACTACTGCTACAGCTTCTTGGATTACTACGACGTCTGCTACGTTGGTGACGACAATGCATGCGAACGCCAACGCGAACGTATTGTCAGCATCAGTTGCTGCTGACAGTGACCACGAGATTTTGAAGCCTGGTGAGGAGTTTCTGCTACCATTGCTTGGTAGTGTAACGCTAGGACATTGGACTTGTGATCATGAGGTCGTTGGTTCAACTTCCATTCGGGTTACTATCGAGTGACTTATCCAAGGTGCCTGTTTGTGGACATGTATTGTAAACCGTCTTGGTATACGGCGAACATCAAATTCAACTAAGTTTTCCATTCGTTGAGGTAAATTGAGTACGAGCCTGTCTGGTTAGGGTGAAAGTGCAGCACATTCACTCGTGTCGATCACATATGGTAGGTGATGCTCTGTAGTATTTAGAAGAGTTTCTATTATATAGATGAGGTCGATTATTTAGCTGGGTTTCCACGCCTCCTAGAATGTCTTGCATTTTTTTTTATTTTTTAGGTGTTGGAAAATCCCGGAAACTACCTTTTGTCCTGGAAAGTCCTGGATGTTATTTTTTTACTTGTGCATCCTTATTACTCGGTTAGCATGTTGTTGGTAATGTCATTTTGAGTGTTTTGGCACTTAGCCAAAAACCCTAAGCTCAAAGTGGGGTGTCGTCTGACCTCGGGTAAGGCTTACCATGTAGATCCATGCATTACCACGCAAAAAATAACCACAGGATCGACGATAATGTGATTTGCATTTTTTTGGCACTGAGCCAAAAACCATAAGCACAAAGTGGGATCGCGATGTGGCGACACACAAAGCTGGGTTAGACCTACTGTACGGTGAAAAAATCGCTCTGATTGGTCGGAAAATGAGCGAGATATACAGCGACGAATATTGCACGCAAAATGGGCGATTTCTAGGCCACATTTTGGGGGCGCGCAATTCAAAACTTTCAGCGTCCACGGTTTAACAAGGTAGTGCACAAGCATACATTGGGTGAGGTGGGAAACTGAATGGTCATTTGATGGCAAGTTGTGTCAGAAATATTTGTACCAAAAATTATTAAAATCTAATAATTGGTTTTCACGTAATAGTCGAAAATGTCCGGGATGTTTTTTTGAGACACAGTGTAGATACGTTCTATCGATCCACGTAGTTTTCATGGAAAAAGCGCTGATATTTTTGGAGATCTGAAATAGTATAAGTGTTTCACTATAATGGAGATGAGCTCCGGACACTCCCGCATAGGGGGTTGTAACTAACCATTTTGATAAAGGAATAACAAAAAAGTTAGGTACAGTAGTTCAAGGGTTAAGGTGATTGCTTGTAAAACTTGTTTGACCACAGTGACATTTGAGGACAAGCGACGGGAGAACTTTGAGAAGGGTTTCGTGGAGCTCGAGCGACGACGAGCCTTCCTGATGGAACAGCAGAAACGTGAGGCTGACGAAAGACTCGCTTTTGAGAAGAAAGAGGAGCAGAGACAGGAAAAAGCGCGGTTTGTCTTCATTTGTCACTTTCCTTACGAATGTTTCGCACAGTTGTTTGTCTGCTACCTTTATTACAAATGTTATCGTAGTTACAAATGACATAATTTTTATGTACATGAGGCTGATGAAAGACTAGCTTTCAATTAGGAGGAGAAACAGAAAAAAACATGGTTTGTCTTTGTCTGCTATCTTTTCTAGTTCGCCCGGAAACGATAGTTCTTGGAGCGGACTTATGTTTTGCTGGCATTTATTATTTTGATCTTTGAGCTTCGTCGGCTGATCATCGTTATTGTTGATTATACGTTTAAAAATGTGTTTCTAACTTTCTATATTAGACAGGCAGGGCCCCTTAAACGTCGCGAGGCCTGTGATAACTTATTCCCCTACTCTCCCTCTCGACAGGACTGGGTGTGTTAATTTACGCGTTAATTAATGCATTAAAAAAATTAATGCCTTGACAGCTCTAGTAGAAATAAAAATACAAAAACAGAATTCACAAGCCGAAACAATGTAGAACACCAGTCCGTGTAATTATTCTTATTCGGCCGAATAGTAAAATCTACTATTCGGTACAGTCCTAATATATGTGCATGATTATTAGTAGCCTAGCTTTGGTGTTTTTAGTGTTGGATTTTCTTATGTACCAGCTCATTTATTTGTGCCTGGTTGTCCAGAGCTCTGATGTTACACTGTGAATTGTTATGAATACTCCGTCATGAAGTGAATAAATAATTAACGAGTTGTTGTCATCGTCAATGCTTAGCCAGTAGAGGCCGTAGCATCGCCCCACGGTGACCACGACTGATGGCACGCCTCCAGAGGTCAGCAGGCGAAAGGTTGTTGTCCCACGGAATCTGGTCAACCCATCTGTTGCAAGGACGGCCTGAGCGACGACTCCATTGGCTACTTGGTGGACGTCCGAGCAATAGGGCTATGTGGCAGTTCAGCGCCCCCTTGTGAGCTGGAGCATCTTCTTGCAACTTGGCGACGTGACCAAAGAGAGAGTTGTGGCGACGGTTGATTGCGTGGTTCCTACGGTCAGGGAAACTCGGGGAATTTAAAAGTACCAGGATGCAGAAGTTAACAAAGATGCGGAAAAAAATTTGAACTGTTGTGTGCAGACTGCGTATAACAGTTGAAAATTTTTCTTCCTCGCTTCGCTCGCAGATTATCTGTACTTGCACTTTCAAATTTGTTCTGCCGCCCTTGTTTCTAGTGTGATTGCAAGTGGTTGAAAGCCAACATTAGACGATCAAATAATATTCAAGTCACCATTATGTTACCATATCATTACTACACTACTTTAGTAATTGTTCAGTTGTGTACTTCCCCCTGTCCTCCAATAGACAGCATTATCACATTGATGTCTGTCTGGAGGATAACAGGGAAGATTATTAGAACTACCATTATGTTGATTACATATGCACGCATATGTTCTTACAATTGTAGGTTTAGCTAGTTTTTTTTTTTTGTGTTTTGTGTTTCTGCAAAGGTTAAACTTACTGTTCCATTATTATGTGTTTGTGTGCATTCTGCCTGAAAAGGCCGTCCCCGAAATGACCTATACTGTGTCGGGTGGGACGTTAAACCCTACTCACTCACTCAGTTGTGTACTGTGGAGTTAATAAAGTAGACCACCACCACAGACCTAGTACTACTTTGCAGATTGGAGCAGGAGCAGCGCAAACAGAAGCAGTTTGAACAGAAACTGGAACAACAAAAACGACAGGAACTAGAACGTGCCGAGCAACTAAAGAAACTCATGCTGCAGAGAGAGGTAACTGCTACAAAAACAACTACAACTGGTGCTCCTATTGCTAGTACTGCTACTAATAGTAGTTGTTGGAAAAGCAGAAATGACAGGAAATAGATTGTGCTGAACACATTCTTTAGAAACTCATGCTTCAGACAGTGGTTACTACTACTACTACTACTACTTAGAGATGGGAATCGAACCCTCGAACCAAACACACTGAACTCAAATCCTGTACGAACCAAACTGAACAAACTGAAATTGTTTGACTAACCAAACCGGACTGAGAGACTTGCCGAACTGAACCAAATCCGAACTCATCACCATGCGTTCGGTCCAGAGTTTGGTCTCTAAAATCGTACATAGTATTTGCACTGTAGAATTAAATGCACTTTATTCGTCTCATCTACCAGTACTACGCCCTACTACATCTACCGTTGCTATCAGCAGTATGACTACTACTTCTGCAGGCGCAGAAATTGGCCAAAAATTGTCAGAAATGGTCTCACTTAATATGCCATGTGCCTGCTGATGAAAATTTTGCAAAATTCTGCAAAAGTTGGTGGCGTGGCGTGGTACGGTAACGCGTTTTGAATGAAACGAAGTTACTCTACGCCGGGCCCAGTTAGTACTTAGATGGGTGACTGTCTACAGTACGGAGCCAGCCGACTAGGTCAACTCAGCCTTCTATTCTCTGTGGGATGGTAAAATGAGTACTGGCGGTGGTCAAGGCCATCGCTAGGGAAGAAACAGCGAGTTCTGCGCAACAGTAGGCCCTGTGGCCAGGACTGCAAGTATACCGATCCAGTCGGTTAACCCAGCCGACTTGGGCTGTATGCTAGCTTAATTGGGCTCCGCCCTCGCCGGCTCAAAGTGCCGTCAAGGGGATGAGCTCCCACGCAATGGGCCTAGTTCAGTTTCACTGCCTAGTGCCTACGCGAAATCTTCTTCTTCTTTCTTCTTTGACTATCATACAGTAATAAGTCTGCCAGACGACGTTAAGGAGTGTTGATGAATTCAATGAGCAGTCTGGATTGGTCTGGAACAGAACAGTATCATTACTGCTGTCAACTAATGGAGAAAGCATCTGTGCCTGTGGTCACATAATGGCCAACACTTTGAATATTTTTTTCTGTACGCAGCTGAAAGGGGGGCGCTGAAAATTCAAGTACGGGAAAATGCAAGTACGAATTTGCAGGGGTGGAAAATGCAAGTGTATGCCTATAAATGTTTTTTTTTGTAAAAATTAGGCCTTACAAAAAAAACTATCATCATCATCATCATCAGTGGAAATCCGAAAGCAGGCTGAATGCCTCTATTTCCGTCCGAAGTAGATAACTTCAACACGAATATCAACAAAAACTAAACTAATACTGTTTTACATTGACTTCCGGTACTAGATGACGGATTTATAATCATAGTGCAAACTAAAACCACGCCAGATCAAATCTAAACGTCTTTTAAAACTACTAACGCTGCATTCATCATAACACTGCATATCATGCCTTGTCAAACAGAATGCTGACAAAAGTGGCCGCATAACTGTAACCAACATAGATTTCATAGATTGCCAGTGATATTTTTCTAATTTGCATCAAGAGCACACTTTCTGTTTTCAGACCTGTTTTCCAGTCCTGCGAATTTGTACTTGCATTTTCCATCCCCTGGTACCTACAAGTGGCTGAAGCTGTTGTATATGGCTGCTGGCAGTGACTCTTTCGTGCGCACCGTCATCCACATCGACAATGACAACGACAGTGTGTTTATTTCGCACATATTTGCGGTTATAAAGATAACCGAATAGCTGAATAGCTGAGCTGTGCGGTGGAAACAGTGCAACAAAATAATGATAGCAAAGTCCATAAGTGCAGAGGACACAAGAGCAAGTGGTAACAATAATAATCCATAATAAAACATGGTCAGTAGATCGGCGATCTTGCATTAGTGAGCAGAAAATTACTAGTGGTAGATCGCCACTTTATCTAATTACATTTATCTCGTTGTTAATGTAAGAATGCAGCCACATTTCTTCTTCACTGCATTGCTAAGACTGTGGTTGGAACTGAAATGTTATCAATTATACCAAGCATTAAATAAAATTTATTTAAAAGCACTATAGTTCTAAGTCCGTGTTACAAAAACAGCTTTGGCTTGAAATGGACTGTGATATAATGCTGAATAAGCCTGATTTAAATACGTGACAGTGTTGTGGCATGGCTTATGAACCTTCTGTGTCTACCAGGAACATAAGTTCTACCATCTTCTTAATATTGTATCTACCCGATCTACCTCTAGCAATTTTCCAGTGCTAACAGCAAGATCGCCGATCTACCGCTAGAATTATTGATAAAACATTGTCCAAGTCATATTCATCAGTGATTTTCCAAAAAGTGTAAAAACTTAGGTGAGAAACTTAAACTAGTCGTCGAAAAATGGCACAAAAACTCTCAACACCACGATTTGTGCCATCTTATTTTTGTTCGCATACCTATTTCATAGATTGCCAGTGATATTTTTCTAATTTGCATCAAGAGCGCTCTTCCTTTTTTCGTACCTATGTTTTCCAGTCCTGCGGATTTGTAGTTGCATTCTGGTACTTGCATTTTCACTTGCCCCATTGAAAAAAATGGACAGTTTGACGAAGTGTTGCGTATTTTCTAAAGAAAATTCCGTTTTTATTGTCACTTTTACACACCTTTGTGCAATCTAACATTATTCATTCATAACTGCATTCGCAACTGCCATTTTTTCAACGCAGTTCTTTCTCACTAAAGGTCACGTGACGTCAATCTAGCCAATAGGCGTACAATCACACGTGGCCCTCAAGCAACATTAAAGGAGTGTTTCCACTGTGGAAAATCTACTGAATTTTTGAAGACTTTCTTAACAGAATTGTCAGCCAAAGTGAGACAAATGTGGACAAAATGTATTTTGTATGTTACTTTGATTACTAGTAAGTAATAATAATACCTTAGATAAAAATAAAATATTTAGTTGGTTGTATCAGGAATATTGGTCTCAAAAATTATTACAGTCCGATAATCTTTCCTCAGGTTACAACTGAAGAAGTTGGGGATGTTTCTGAGACGCTGTGTATAGCCCAAATTCCATTACGCCGAC
>Ga0209671_1003733_pt1 | contig 14799 bp, 9 predicted proteins | sample WorMetHERISLAND2_2_FD_187401 | JGI IMG/M metagenome (GOLD analysis project Ga0209671, IMG submission 187401) | Marine gutless worms symbiont microbial communities from Max Planck institute for Marine Microbiology, Germany - Olavius geniculatus... | ecosystem: Host-associated > Annelida >... | reverse complement strand
CTCTCCGCCACACCGTCCACATGCCATCTCACACTTTAGGCCTAATTTCAGTAACTGACGTGGACGTATACAATCAGCGCACGGCGTTACATTTGCTAATCGTTCTGAGCGATCGGCGACCACGTGTCGGCGCTGCGCCCATCACAGGAAGAATGGGAAGGGGAAAGTGCATGCTACGTATAGAGTGGTCAAAGGCAGGCAGCATGCCGGCGTAGGTAATCACATAGGCTAGAGTTTGTAAAAAAAATCAATACATTAAATCAATACAGTGCTTCACTGGGCAACGGGTAGGGCACTGGTATCGGTATTGGTATCGGCAGGACCCAATAGTATTGGGTAGCTTTTATGGTATTGTTCTAACCCTACTAGTTACCATTCCATCGCTCCAGTAAATTAATAATTATTCCGATGATAGGCTGACAGATTTTTATGCTAGCTATGGCGACAGTTATTGTTGATTATATGTTTAAAATGTGTTTCTAACTTTCTATTTCTACAGGCGGGACCCACCAAATGTTGCAGCGCCCAGGTTAACTTACCCCCTACTCTCCCTCTGGACGGGCCTGGGTGCTAATGGGTTAAAAAATTAACGCAGTGTGTTAATGCGTTCAAAAAATTAATGCTTCGACAGCTCTACAAAAAACGTTTACGCAACAAATCATACTATGACCATAATGCACAACATGTCGAGTTCATGTCCACTGTTACAACATTATAATAGCGATCTTTAGAGTATCAAATATTTCAACACATTTCAAACGCTCACAGTTTCAATTTCTGCCAATAATTACACAAGCAAAAACCATACAATAGTCTGACTACAACCTTATCATACAAAAAACTGGCAAAATTTAAACTGACGGACACCGTAGTCCTTTTATTTGATGAAGTACATGTAATATATGACCAAATATTGCATACATCTCGCCTTTAAACCCACTGCACATATCCCGTGCTTCTACAGCCAAATCACTGCAGTGTGTATCAAGTAGTGATGACATAACACTTTACATTACCTACATTCATGCGCGTTTTGACAACAGATATATAATAAGCAGCAAAATAAGACTGAACAACATGTATCGACTGTCTGCATTATATTGGCAGTGAATGATATGACAAAATGATCGGAGTTATTCAACATGAACACATCACAAGCCACGTGGTTAATGTACGATGTACAGTAAGCACATACAGGGTAAGCCAAAAAAACTGGCACAATTTTTTATACGCCAACAACTATCAAATATTGACCAATTTTCAAAATTCTTTCACTGTCGGAGTCGCAAGGAAATTTGTAGTAATGCTGTCACTAAAGATCCCACCACACCTCATATATGTCGCTACACTACCTTGTGAAACGTCAGACATCACACCTAAGTCGGCGACAACACTCGACTAATTGCGTGATCAACGTTGATCGAGCCTGAAATGTGGCCCCCAAACAGCCCGGACTAAAATCTGATCAATTATGCTGTTTGGTGGGCCTTCAACAGATGGTCTATCAATGTTGACGATTAACGACGCTGAAGCAGGCGATCATCACTGCGTGAAGCAACTGCCGCAGCATTTGGTTGATCGCACCATTGGTCAGTGGCCGGCTTGAGTGTGTCGTCCACAAAGCGGACACACTGAACATTTGATGAGAAAACTGCGAGATGTGACAGTTGCTTTAGACAATAACTGTTTTTTTCTGTTGTTAATTTCTTACACTGTGTTGTTACAGATATTGCCATGTTTTCAATTGTCACTTTTAAGACACTGATATTTCACTACGTAGGGTAGCTACACGTGACAGGTAGTGAGATCTTTAGTGACAGTGTTGTTTTCTCCTGTTTCTGACAGTGAAAGAATTTTGAAAATTGATTAGTACTTGATGAAGTTATTGGCGTATAAAACATTGTGCCAGTTTTTTTTAGCCCACCCAGTATACTACATCAATGGTACCCTGGTGTCTGCAAACAGTTGCTAGGCATCTGTCAGCAAGCAGAAACAAACTTGAAATGCTGCTGAAACACAAATAAATACAAACAGCAAACACAGCTTCCCTGGTATACGTTGTTGGTATGCGTTGATTTAGCTGACCCAAACGCACCGTGATTCTGTTGGTGAGAGGAATAAACAGAAACCACGCAAACGCTTGTCTTCATTCTTCCTTCTCTGGTGCCGGGAAATGTTTTGGCATCTGCCGACTGAAAGAGATAAGAATTTCTGCAGTGAACGACATGCTGCCAGCAATCTGTCAGCGGTTCCGTGAACCAATAGATCACACCGAAGGATCACAGATCATCGGTCAGATAGTCTGACGACGAGTGTTTCTGTGAGCCGAGGAATCATGCTGATGGATCACGGACTAAGAGTCAGACAGTCCGTCTGTGAGTGGTCCTTATGAGCTGGTGGATCGCAGACAGGACAGGTGAGAGATGCAGTGGCACATGCAGGACATAGGACGCAGTGCTGGCACGGAGTGTCCACCGCGGACGACACCGGCTGCTTGCATATGGCACAGTGCAACGACAGATCGCTCGACAGTATCTGAACAACACAGCATTCAGCAGAATGTGTTACATCCACGACATAACACACGTGCATTGTCAGACTGACAATTATGCATCAAACTGATTTTTTTGTCACTTAGAACAGAACTGATCTATTGATATAGTGCAATTGCATTTTTCCCCGAAAAGCGTTTTCGCATACCTAGGGTCAGTTAGGGTTAATGGTTAGGGTTTGTGCCAGTGTTCATTTATAAGAAACTGTATGAAATTGTTCGATAAAGGTAGGTATTCTAGGTATGCAAAAATGCTCTGCGGGAAAAAATGCGATTGCGCCATTAATATTTGTAGTAGTATAATGCAAGGACAAATGCATATGGGGTTGTTTGGGTGTTGTATCGTCCCAAAAATAAAATGATCAAAATTCTCACATGGCATTTGATTACCAAGCTTAGCAACTAAGAAGTCTGTCAAGATCACTCAAAATAGACAATCACAATCTCTACATCAAACAGCAGCCCAGAATAAATTTAGAGTGCAGCATGAATCACAGATCTATAATAAATAACATTTAGTAAGAACTGCTCAATATCTGGTGGCATACACCACAAGATGTCGTAGTAACTGACGAACCGTGCTGTAGAAAATGTTTTTACTTAAGAAAATTGTGGCAATTCCTTAAAATTTAATAATATTACTGACGGACAGTACTTAATTCTTTTTACTCTCTCTTTCAACTGTTTTGCAACAGAGCATAATGACGTGACACTTTCTAACTCGTCCTAATTCAACACATTATAGGCGACATACCAAAATGATAGTTCGAATGCTGTATGAAAATGTTTTCATGTCAAAATGCAGCTTTATGCAACAAAAGCTACAATGGAAAGCAACCTGGGCCAAGTATTCGAGATCGGACAGCAGTTGTCGGCTAACGTGCTGAAGATGTTCAAATGATGACTGCTGGAGGTCGCTATAACGCTGCAGTGGACGAAGATAAGGAGCCCCAAGTATCATCTCAACATCCTGCCGGACCAAACTCAGGTCCCTTGACAACTACAGTGTAACCGCAATAACGAGCAATAAATTGCAATAAACAAATTGAAATATTTTATTTACTTCATGTTTTCAAAAAATACCTACTCAATACGTCACTGATAAATATTACATGACAGTAATGTTGCTTACGGACGGTAACAAATAAAGAATTTTAAAGTAAACTTTTAACCTTAACCGAAATCTTATTGTTCATTAACAGAAGGTCAGAAATGATCAGTATGTCCTCTAACAAAGACAATCAAAATAAAAAAATGGTATAATTATATTAACTTTCCATGTTGGAAGGAAAAGAAAAGAAAAACCACAGACCTATACATTAAATTTCTAGATTCTCTACTGTATCAAAACTCCATTATAGAAGGCAACCTCTCTGTTTCTCCACTAACTCCTAGAATGCTTCACGCAGAGGTACGTTTCTTTCGTGACACGCTTACTATTAGGCTTATTTTCACTGCAAGCTACATTACCTGACTGTATAACATTTTAAGCACTTTGCACTATATTGAAAAAAATTATTTTGCACATTCACTGTGCATAATCGTTGCCTAGCAACATGCACACGGCCGTTGGCGTGGTATTGCGTAAGCCGATGACTAATGCTATTGTGCATTTCAGTCTGCTGCAACTGAATACCACACAACAAAGCAAACTTTAATCATATGCTGTGAATAAGGTAAGTGAACACAAATAATCGTAATCAACACTATGTTGTAAAAAAATAAACGCCCAACTATTTTATTAACAAATCATCGCAATGCATGCTGGATACTAAGGGAGAAAATCGAGGGATTGCAATTGGCTGGCGGCGCTGCCACTGTGAGAAAAACAAAACAGGGGAGGAAATGGCCGTATGGGAAAACTTGCTTCAATGGCTCAAAGCGGATCAGGGAGACATACAATGCTGTTCCTGCTCATGACATAAGACATTTGTTCCAAACATCACTGTTCCATCATACCTCATCTGTCTGTTGCTGAGCCTGCAGCTGTTCTTCAGCGAGTCTAGTCATCATTGTAGTACAGCATTCGGCATCAACGCGCCACTTCTCGCATGCCTTCAAACAACAGCGCTACTTATGTTTAAATGGTTGAATCACCGACAGTAAACAGCACCCTCGCACCTCCGTGACCGATATGAGCAGTGTTCATCTCTGTTTCCATGGCCTCGAGCCAGCAATAAGTGCAAACACAACTCAGTTATATGGGTGGAGGGCCATTTGCCTCCCATGTACTGACATTAGGCCAGTACCAAACTACACAATGTTTCATAAAAAGGGACTCCTTTTTCTTTTTTTCATATTTCACTCAAACGATGATCAATTTACACAAAATTTTTACTACTTGTAGTTAAAGAAATACTAATTCCAAATGTTTCAACAATATATGGCTGTTGATTAAATATTCTTTGCTAGTCGTGATGTAATGCTGATGTCATAATGTGTCGTGAGTACAAGCTTGCTTGTCTCATCTGGTGCCATCAGTTGCTGCCCTGCTTTGAAAAATGTTAACATCGTGTCAGCATTAAGCAACATGGGGGCTTGAAATCAGATGTTTCGCGAGCTAGAAACTCAACCATCTCACAATCTTTGTGCGCTGATGAACTGTCTTGCTAGAAGCTGCAAACAGCAGCAAAAGTCAAGCTATCCCCATAAATGCATGAAAGCGATTGTCCTGGGCAATTTCGGTGGCTGCAATGGTAAAACTTCAACAATTGGCCATAAGCAAACCAGATGAAGTTCACTATCGAAGCAAGGTAGCTATTCAGCAACTGAAAGCACCATTTAAGATGAGCAAGCTTGTACTCACAACACATCATGACGTCAGTATTACGTCACGACTAGCAAAGAATATTTAACCAACAGCCATATTTTGCTAAAATATTTTGAATTATTATTTTTTTCAGCTACAAATGGTAAAAATTTCGTGTAAATTGGTCATCATTTGACTGAATTATGAATGAAAGAGAAAGGGATCCCTTTTTTATGAAACACCATGTATACTGCTTGGTGACAAGCACATGTGAACAGACTGCCCAGAGTTGTTACATGGCAGTGGAGAGGGCAAGAGTCAAACCAGCAACTCACGATCACTAGTGTGTGTGACATGCTATCGTTAGAATAATAGGGTGTTTATACGATCCAGCAATCTTCCAGCAAATGTATTCAAAATACACGTGCTAATGCTGGACGTTTGCTGGATCGTGTAAACACCCTATAAGAGCCACCAGGTACTTATTTACGCACAAACATCTGTCCTTCTAAAATGTCATAACAATAAACAGCTACAGCACATACACTGAGCATGCCTGATATAAGATACACACTGCCAGAGAAAAGCAAGCACTTATGCCCGGTTTTTTAAATGAGGGGTGAACCTCAGATTATATAACTTAAGATTGAAGGGTTACCTCAGGGTTAAATCTCGGTTAACTTTTTGCGCAATTAGTAACTCCAGGTTTAAACCCGGGGAAACTCGACAATCTTTGTAAACCGGCATCTGATTGGTCGATAATGACCACGTGACTTGGAGAAATGCCGAGTTGATTTATCGCAGATTTATCGTTTGGTCGTTTCTGGCACTGCCACCTAGCGAATGGCTCCAATACAAAACGCTATTTCCAACATTGCAAGCAACAATTTGCTGACCATAAAATGTTTTTGCAGACGTTATAGCAATCTCAATTATGATGCTAAAGAAAAATGATATTATAAACATATTATTAAATGTCATTTTAGAATAATGATGTTGCACAAAATATTCATGTTTCATTATTAACTTAATCAGAACACCTGTTGCAACTTGAAATTTGCTATTAATATTACTACAGAGCCAAACAGATTAATGAATCGTCATCGAAGTAGTCAAAGTGGCCCATTTTGCTTGTCTTGAGTTTGCCCCTGGGGTAACCATCCGATGATTCACCTCTGGCTTAAAGCAGGGTTATCAAAATCACAATTTTTGCTTAACCCAGGAGTAACCCTCGTTTCAAAAACCAGGCATTAAGATGCAAAAATTATTACAATTAACTCAACAACAACAACAATAAGTGCCTGCCCATTGTTTCTACTGCTACTACATCGATTTTTGTGCAACTAGCCACAATTTCCCCCAGAAGTTACTTCAGGTTAAGCCAGTTCCAAAAAGTTTACGCCAGAAAAATGCTAAAGCGCAACGTTTTGTAGGACAAACTGCAGCTGGAAGAAGCAAACCGATAATCAACGTACGGTCCTTGCGAGATCCATCAGGATGCGGAGATGAGCGATGCGTGAATCGAGGGCCGGCACTTCAGTGCGCAGCTGCTGCAACAGCTGCTGATAATGCTGCCAGTGATGATCCAACATTGACCTAGCAGCATTTTCCACAATGAATGCGCTGTTTGCAACGTCGCTGCTTTTTTGTGCTGGAGCCGGAGTGGCGTTCTGACGAAACACTGCCACATCATCAGCCAGTCTCTGACCAACGTCATCAGCTGTTCAACCAACATCAACATGTAGATGTTATCTAACTGCTAGACATAATTTTGTAAAGTCCTTCCCGAGCTACAAGGCCCCCAGGGCAACACTGATCGATGTTTCCTAGTAGTCTTCACACACCAGTTTACGCTGCCAGATCACGGATACAAAGCTAATGCATTGCACACTGTTATACTTCAACGCAAAATACCTGCACATGATTGGTCAAAATCGCATCATGTGATGCTAACGCACTGTTGCCTCACTGCCTGCACACTGCTGACCAGGCAACACTGAGCTCGTCACAGCTTTTTCGTAACTGTTTACCTGCTGACTTGTAGAACTGTTCGGGCAGTATTTTACGACCTCTAAATCAAAAATTTTCAACGATAACCTAGACGCCAATCGTTAATTGTGTACTGTGCCTGATTATGCCCTAGCTAATGTTGTTACTAACTGCACCAACCCACAGAAAAAATCTTAAGCTATGTCAGCCATCCAGGCACTAAACCTAACTGGTAAAACCCAGGACTTCAATCTGCTGCTGCTAGAAACTTCAACTTTGTTCCAGGTTTGCATAGTGATGACATGTAATCAACATCACTCACTGTGTAGACTGACCTGCAATAGGCTGCCACATAGCATTCATGCCAGCGGAATCATCTGCATGCGCATGTTTGGATGTCACAGAAAATACTGACGACGACTTGAGTACGAGCGAACTACTTTCACGAACGACGACTGAACGCTGTGAAGCGCCGCCGCCAGTCATGCCAAACGACAGAGAAAACGCTCGACGTCTCGGCACAAGCGAACCGTCAGCCTCGCTTGTGTCTCCCGACAGATGTGCCACTCGCCTTGACAGTATCTGACACCAACATATTCAGTTCACTAAACTCAAACAAAGTAAACAGCCATTTCTAGATAAAGCAGTAAGTAGCCTGTTGACTTCCATTCTTCATTTATCGCTAACCATGCATTCTCATGGTAAGCTAAAATTTTTCATATCCTTCACGGAATTTGACCAGAACATTCTTGGGCAAAATCCATCTGTGTCCTTCTTACACATTGCTTAATTAAATTATGCTCATTTTCTTACATACAACACCAAAGACAACTTGCTTTCATGACAAACTGCCTCCAAGTTGGTCCAGAAAGAAGCTAAACCTTGGTTAGCCAGCTGCACAGTTACTGCATACCATGCTTGCAGGTTTCCGATGCCAATAACCAGCAAAAGATCCAACAAAAAGAATCAAAATGTCCCAAAATGAAATAACTATGTAACATTTAAAACAAAATATTGTACTGAATTATTATACTCTAAAATAATTATAATAAAAACTAATAAATTCTTTGCTCAATTATTGTTACTTGAGGCTGGTAACAAGCACTAATATGTAAAAATTGGCAATCAAAAAATTGCCAATTTTGTCAAAAATTAACAACTGTCATTTGTCAGAAACAGTTTTCATGTGCCCACCCACATTGAAATGGAGCAAGAATTACGAAAAATGGCTATAAGCAGAGCCAAAGATGGCCTTTTTGGAACAAAGTATATAAATTGTAATCTACATTTCTGCAATCAATAAACAAACAAACATAAAAAAATTTAAAACGTTAGTACATACAACTCCATCTTCTCTCCCGGCTCCGGGAGCTTTCTGTGCAATTCTCAGATGATTACTGCACTCTGCTTGTTGACTGCTAATGGCTGGTCCGGTCACCAATACACTCTACGCAACGAACAACAGAGCTGTTTACTTTCTGCATAAAACTCATAAGTATGAGTAATAAAATAAGATACAAGCTGAATATATAGAACACAAATACCAGGCCCGTCTTTAGAGGAGTGGCACCCTTGGCATACATGCAAAGGACCCCATGCCTCAAAGAGGCCCCGTGCTAGGGCAGCAACCACCGCAACAGATCATGGATCGATTGATCAATCTATTAGGCCTCCATAAACCAATTTTCATCACCTTAGAGGATAAATTAAGCCTACCATCACAACTTAAATGCAAGTAAAAGAAATGTTGGGGGAAACTAAAATCTAGGCTTCGCTCATGTGATTGTAGGCCTGAAAACACAAGATACAGGCCTGCATTACCTATGGGCTTAGGGCTATCCTACAGTTTGTGGTGTAGTATGGTCTCAGGTCACTATGTGGTATAAGGGCCTATTCGAGGGCCCCACGGGTAAGTCAGTGCCAAGGGCACTGCGCTGGCAAAAAATGGCCTTGACAAAGAATATTGATTATTTAGTGGCCATGAAGCAAATGTTGTATATTATGTTACGCATTCTTCAGAGTTGGTTATGAGAAAACATCCAGTCATGGAAACATTTTCCTTCAAACCCCACACAAGGACAGAAAATCTAGGAAGATGTCACACTGTGCACGGGTCTGTCCGTCTTCAAATGCCAACAGCTTCAGCTTTATGCAGTGAAAAAACTGGACAGAAGCACCTGAAAAATGCAAATCAAGCTAAACTAGATTTACTTCGAGTATGGCTATTAAAATGCTCGGTGTTTAATGTTTCAACGCTGTAACAATACAAACGCAGCAGCTAAAATAACAAGTAAAATAAAAGAGTCTGTTAACAGGAAACCAGTCAGCTTGGTAATGAAGAAAAACAAACTAAAATCATTCAGATTGTCTCGAATGTTACAACGATAGAGAGACGAAGAAAACGAAATGCAGCAAATGTCCAGGTGGGGTTATGTGAGGGAAAATGTGAAAAGATTAGCCTAACCCAAGAAGATGTTCAGGTTATCGACAAGTGGAGAATGACAGGGCAACAAACTAACAAAGATTTGGTGCGAAAAATTGCTACCAAAATGATGCATGAATGGGAACAAACGAATGCATCAGAAGTCAACCTGTTGTTCGGCTGCTGGTTCCACTGGATTGGCTAACGGACCATCAGACTTCTCTAAAGCACCATCAATAAATGCCGACAAATTCTTACTCTCACTCTCAAGTATCACCTCCCACTGTATATGAAGCTCATCTGTAACAAACCAACGTCAGCTGAATCAATGCTGTGCTCATATATGAATAACACAACAACCGTGCTGCCTTGTGCAAGATTGATTATATGTAAGAATGTAAGACACTTCGAGTTGACATTCCAAAAATTAACAATTATTGGCACGAGTCTCATTAACATACTAGACTAAGCAATTTGACAAATCATTATTACAATTCTTTCCAATTTTGAAGAAAATGGTCTCGTTTAGCAACGTTACAATGTAAGCAAAATTATATGAAAAATTTTACTGCACAGAACAAATGTCACATTGTTACTGGTAATTAGCAAAGACTTTTTTCACTAACAGGTAAGTAAGCAAATATAGTTTACGATGGCTCAAACACATAGAAAAAGCAAAAAAATATACAAAGATAAAAAATTTCCTGTCGCATCACACATCACTTTTCTCTCCTTCTCCTACGATCACAATACAATGAAAATCTGCAATAACTATGAAACAGAATAGTTTATATAGGAAGAGTATACCTTCACTGTGCGCAAAAGCACAGAACACTCCTCTTGGACAATAATTGTGCTGCATAACATCATTGCATATTGTGCTCTTGTATACCTGTCAAAGATAAATATAGCAGTTAATACCACACAATTTTTCTCAAAGTTTTCACTAAGAAGCTATTACCGACCACCGAACAATATTACGAAATAAATGTTGATTAACAGACTGAATAAACTAGGTTTGTAAAATGTAACAACCAGTGAATTACGGGCCGCATAAAAAAAATTCTCGACTGATTTAAGAACTGACTGACTGATGCATTTACTGATGAAAATCATTATACAAACATGTCACCGCTGCACCTTCTGTAACTGTCTTACGGTCCTGTCTCAAAACCTATCTGTATGACATTTCATTCTCTACCCCTTTCTAATTGTACAGTTCCTGTGCAGTGATGCTCATTGCTTCGGACACTATAATCGTCCTTGTTTAAGTGTTTACTAACTTACGTTACTTACAAAGCAGGCTAGTAAAATGCGCTGAACATGTGGGGTGTGGTGTAAGTGCGCTATATAAATGCCGTTAATAAATAGTAATAATGGCGATAATAATACCTCTGGATGAAACTGCTGTTCAGTGCGTGTATGAGAACTTCCACAATTTTCACCCGATTCACACGCAGATAGCTCGCGCCACTCTTCGTCCGCCTTCACCAAAGAACACGGAGTTGACCTGCAATTACATGAACACATTACATACCACACATCAGTCTACTATTACTGCGCATTAAACTAGACACTGCCCTTTTACTGAGCAGCTACAGTTTTGGGGCCAAAATACTCAAGGACTTTCAAGGACAATTCAAGGACTTTCTATAATACCTATCCCAGACCTATTCCCACAATGTTTTGCCACGTCAACTGATACTGCTCTCTCAGTCTTCTGGCATCATATAAAACTACTTTTTACATCGTGGTCATGATGATTTCGATTTTAAGAACTTTTAAGATGACCTATCATCAAATTCCAAAATTTTCAAGAATCAGGAAATATTTAGATAACAGATATCCGGTTTGCAGGTTTAACAAACAATGCGAAAAACATTTGCCAACAACGCCCATGTGCCAAGGTTCCATGCTGACCTGTATTTGTGAGTGCACGGACTGCGTCGTTTGTCCCTGGCAGAATGATATGACGGACATGCATAGCCTTGTCGACAGAGACGATGAGGCCTGTGACACGGTTCTGTCTTATAATTGATCAGTACATACAGTGGGTCTTCATGTCAAACACACAAAAATATGCAGCTGCAGTTACCGACTCACAATTGTATATATTTGAAATGCACATGATCAGATTTCATTAAGCTGGACTTTTACGATAAACTTATTTACAGCAAAACTTGGAACATGTTTGACGTATGGCACGCTACAAATGCTTACGTACTAAATTGAAGCACTCCAGCAATTAATTCGTTCGGCACCAAAACAGTGCACATCTTCTCTAGTAAAAACCCAGTCACAACTTGAATTAGGTTTAAAACCTGTTTTAATGCAATCTGACAATTGAGCTTTGTTTACAGCAGACTAAAATTGTTATTTGTACCACTCGTAGTAGCAACAGTGTGAACAAGTTCATAAGTCCGAAAAAATGCAGCAGCGGTCTATATAACAGGTAATTAGATTATTTTCATATTTTGTCTGGATAAGCTAACCACTGGCCCAACTGTACGAACATGACTATCTAACTTTTACACAGTTTACAGTGCGCCATAAAATCACCAAACAGTCAAGATACCATTCCATGCTGGGTCTTCGAAGTAAGTCTCCTGAACAAAAACAGAGAAAGCTTCTGATGTGATCTCAGGATCCTCTTCGTTGACGTTTATGACATCACGACTGTCGAAGACCGGTGCTCGCAGGTCAGCCGTCCCATGCGCATATGGACAGTGAACGCCATACTTGATGCAAATCCCAGTGGTGTCGACGTCATACACGCATGCACATGTCTTGAAATAACGGTAGTGAAATTTCCTCTCAACATCACCAACAACCGGATGCAGAAATGGGCAGCTAAACAATTCAACCAACAAATCATACTCATTCATTATCTCGATGTACTCCACAATGTTTTATTATTTTTACCAGCGGATTATCATAAAATGTGAAAAACACTTAATAGGCCTACTGTGGCATTTGTCGTGCTTATTTTCACAGTACATCTTGCTAAGGTCTCAGGAACTCGGTTTAGTTGAATCCACAAGAAAAGCTCTGCTAACGGGAACACGCAACTGCGATGCACCGTCGTACACTAGTGATCTGTAGATTTCATCCCTCACCATACAGCTTTTGGCTACAGTTTCGAAAAAAGGCCAGCAAAACAAAATCAGTCGCCAAAGGCCGCCAGTGCCAGATGACCAGCGGCTAAATTATTTATAGTGTTTTATTTACTTGTACTCACCAGAGGGCGCCATCTCTCACTCTGCCAACGGCGTATCGGCTGGATATCACAAATTTTACCTAGCCTCTCTTATTTAGCGCCCTCGTTCGGCATGACCTCTTTCAAATTTATGAAAAAGCTTTACTGATCCTGAAACTAGAGCCTTTCACGCAGCCGACGGTGAAGATTTGGTGATCCTAGCTTGCACCATTTTTGACTGAATCACCCGTGTGACAGACAGACAGAGAGACAGCCAGAATTGTGATGGCTAAGACGCGCTACAGCAGTAGCTGCTGTTGCACGTACAAAGGGTTTCATCCAAAGATCTTGGACAAAATTCTCAACAGCATGGTTCATCTACATTTCAAAGCTATGCATCTCGAGTGTCATCTCAGTCTTGGCTTTAAAAATTTTGTATATATCACTGCTACTATAACAAAAAGCCCAGCTGTTGCTAAGATGGCTGACCATACTGGTTGTCTGTGACCTTCAAGGTCATCGAAGGTCAATGATTTCCATTTCGTCTGACAGGGCATATGACACTTCCTATTAGTGATTAATAGTAACCCTGGCTCTATCTCTCACCGTTTCCGAGATATGGCCAGTTTTCCATTGAATTTCCTACCCTCTTCATTCAACCCTCAATTTAAATATGTTCCCTTGCACTAGATGGCTGAAATTTTACACACCCAGTTTAACACACATGGCTAGCTATTCATGCAAAAAGTTTTCCCCTGCAACCTAAAGCTTAGCCACAATTCATCCATAACAGATGAACGAACGGACGGATAGATGACAACCATGCCAACATCTTGACCGCTACTTAAGCGCAGTCCGCTAAAATGCAACAAACCTGTCACCCTCTGGACAAGAGCCAGCAGTCTCATCATACTTGGCACAATAAACATCGGTACTGTAGTTATACGTTCCATCACGTTTCCTCAAGGGACGCCGACGACGCTGATTCAGATAGTGCCAGTTGAAGCAAGCAAATGGCCGGTGGTGTGTACACCTGCGCTGAAGAAAATCCGGACACTGTTGTGTGCGAAACTCTTTCAGGTATCTGTACACAACAAAAATAACTACCACTGTAACACACACAATGACGAAATATACAAAATAGTTTTACGACAAAGTGCACATTTTAATACAGTACATTATGGGTGCATAAAATTTCAGTTCTGTCCGTAAATTTCGCCATATTAGGTACTTTCAGCGTAGTTTTGTATTTTGGACAAAAAAAATTTGTAACGAGCTAAAATTTAGAAGGGGGAAGAACTGGCTCGTCACAATGCCACTACTACAGGCTAAAAGCCCACTACAGCTTCTTCTCCTTCGGCGTATGGTCAAACTTCAACAAGTTGAAGACTCCTGACCAGTAGCCACTAACTAGCTCACTCAAGCGGTGTCTGGGTATAATTTTGCTTATTTAGACCAGCTTCGTATTTCAACAGTGAACTGTACTCGTCGAGTGCTACAAAAGATATCATTACACCACCATTCAATTCTGTCCGTAAGTACCAAAAAACACCTTAAGTACCAATCTCACTGTTATCATAGCGACCACTAAAAAAACATTCTCGCATCAACATTGCATTATTGCTGAAAAACGTAAAATTGCTAAGGGTCGAAGTCGCGAACTTGAACGTAAAGTAAGTAAGTAAGTAAGGCATTCCAAAAAGAAAATGCTTGCTGCAGAAATAAATTCAAAGTGAAGTAAAATTCGAAAAAAATTAAATAAATTTGGAATAAGATAAAATTCAAAATAAAGTTCAATAATAAAAGAAAATGAGATCAAAATTCAAAATAAAATAAAACAGAATCAATTCAAAATAAAATAAAATTGAAATTAAATAAATTGTGGTGAAAAC
>Ga0209671_1003731_pt1 | contig 14801 bp, 10 predicted proteins | sample WorMetHERISLAND2_2_FD_187401 | JGI IMG/M metagenome (GOLD analysis project Ga0209671, IMG submission 187401) | Marine gutless worms symbiont microbial communities from Max Planck institute for Marine Microbiology, Germany - Olavius geniculatus... | ecosystem: Host-associated > Annelida >... | reverse complement strand
CCAGAGTGGACGGTTCTGAGCCAGGTCAACTGCGTCGTCCATATTGAGGTCGCTGGATTTCAGATCCTGCTGAATGGTTTTCATCCATGTAATACGAGGACGTCCCAGTGGTCTTGTCCAGTTTCGTGCGGGGGAAGCTGTTAAGATCTGTTTTGCATCTGTTTCATCGGGTATTCGTGCAATGTGTCCGAACAGGGACAGGCGCCTTGACTGGACTATGGCTGAGAGATGGAGTTGCTTGGTTAACCTTCTGACTTCGTCGTTGCGCACATGCTGGTGCCAATTGATTCCTTCCTAGCAGCATTCTCAGACACCACTGATCAAACACCAGACAAACGCCAGGTATCAAACAACCTCCTTGGCGGAGGTAAGTTTAACTCATCATACGCATGTGTAAACACGTAGGAATTACCTCTCCTTTGACGGTGGTAGTGAGACCACCGATTGTAGCGACTCCGTAGACAGACATGGTGACAATGAAACAAATCACTTGAACGATCGTTACCCACCACGTAAAACTTGCCCTAAATACCACACACACCGCACGCAATGCAGCAGTACATGTAGTTAGTCACGGCATTTGCCGCGGTCCTTGAAGCCGCATAAGCCTACAGAGCGACGTAACTGAACTGAACTGAACTGACATGATGCGATTTACAAAACAATCGTAAGAAGTACCTTAAGAAAAAGTCACGAACGAAAAACGCATGAATGACTGCACGGTGCTGACTTCGGACGAGTAGGATCTCACAAAAAAAACTTACGATGACTTGCAATTATGATTATTAAAATTATTATTTTACTGGAACTGGATTATCAAGTTTTGATACTCTTCTACATAACAGTCGTACTATTTTCCGGCGTACTTGGTGCAAATGTCCCAATATACTGGTGTCACGTATTTGTCAGCTACAGCTGTGTTTTTAATTGTGCTCTTATACTGTACAGCTTCTTAGTTTAGTTTGGTTCTTTTTATGTTTTGTGTCCGTCTGTGCTGCTTTGTCTGTTTCTATGGGCCTCGGCCTGAGTCAAATAAATGATTGACTGATTGATTATGAATCGGTTTCAAGCAGGACCTCAGCGGGCCGCTGACAAATCGAAAAAAAAGTTTGTGACAAAAAGTCTCCGTCATTTTTTCTACTTTCAACTTGTCGGTGCCTAATCCCATGCAGAAATATCGTATTTGTGATTACTTTCTGCTCATAAACTAGTGAGATAATATAATCGGACGTGCGAACATTGAGGACGATGACGTACCATTTCGTCCACATGTAGATCGGTTCCGGGTTTGGTTCGTAGTCTGAAGGTGATCGGCGGTATTCGTATCTCTTATCTTTGAACATTGTCTTATGCTTACGCCGTTGAGCCCTTGTTCGCATAAACAGCACAAAATGCACACACAGTGGGCCAGACTCTCACAGGAGCTCGGAAGAGGGCAAACGGGTGTTCCCCTGTACCCCCTTCGTGATAACGCAAAAATAGTAAGTCTGTCATGCTGTCATGCTGTCCTAACAAACTACCATGGGTTCACGTACTTTACGTAAAATATCAACAGAACTACAGTATATGGTCGACCCAAACTGTTGTTGACAATTATTGCCACGTGAATCATGGAGACGGAAGCTTGCCATAAAGCGACCAAACATTTATTTTTTGCACAGATGTGATAAACGTTTATAACGTTTACAAAAAAAATCTTTGTAAACGCGTTTATTATTTTGTCAACGTTTATCTCAATAAAAAGTCACATGAGCGAAACGAAGCAAAATTATGACGGGAAGTCAAGCTATAGTGCATTGCGTTCGATCACTGATAGAGTTCATTGGGTCACGGTGCTAGTGACGGTAAACAGGACAACTCAACTTAGTTTTCACGTAGCTATAAGATTAAAGTGAGTGAATTCTGGGAACTTTTGTAAAACGGTTGTCACAGAACTGGAGTAAAACATTCTTTGACAATAAAAAACTTTTATTGGAAATTGGAATTATCCAAATAATAGGCCTAATATTCAAACTTACGCTCTGTGTACGTTTACTTTTAGTTTACAAACGTTTACAATCATTTTTCTAATAAACGCGTTTATTAAAGTTTATTATAATTTTTTTGACGTTCATCACATCTATGATTTTTTGAAGAGCAAATATATATCTGCACTCTTTGTAGATTCTATTTAAATGCTGACAACTACAACTATTTTAAATACTCGGTGAGACACTTCCAAACTATTTCACTAGTAGGCCTATTTCACCAGTATAGACTGGTTCAGTAAGTAACAAGCCCATCCTGCATGGTCATACCCGGCATAGTCGATCTGATCTTCATGGGCTGGACCGTGAGCCTGAGCCCCGCCTCCACTCGCTCCACCCCTCGTCTCCTAGTAATAACAAGCACAGAAGTCGTCACGCTTTGTGCGGACATGTATGCGGTCGTCAGTGTGGTTGCCGAAGGTCGTACGAGCGCCTACTGCGCCGTAATCTGTAATCTCCCATCTTCAAAATAGTCGGAAAAGTGCAACTTCCTGCCGCCCCAACTTTTCTAAAGCACGACGCCGATGACCACAGTTCGTGTGCTGCTAATATTCTGACTCATGGCTAATTAGCCTGCAGACAGTAATGACTAACCTACGGACATTTGCTGACGTGTTGATAAAGTATAGCAAGTGACTGATAATATGACCACAGCATGCTGACAAATAATAATACTGGTCCGTTAGGCCGTGGTTACACGTAGGTCTATAACAAAAAAGCACTCGCAGAAACGTTGTGTAATTATTGTTTATCGTTTCGGTTTACATGTAACAACCTTCTATCTTAACGCGGCGCGCAAATTATAAGCCTAAAACATCCGTGCAAATGTTTCGTTTGTGGCTGTTGTTGTTACTGTTATTGCTGTCATCATTTTAAGTACACAAATGTTATTTATCTTAATGACATATATTGCCATAATTAACAAAATTCCGCTTACCATGGCCGTTGGTCTGCTGACAACATCATGACGTGGTCCCTGTTTGCAGCCATAAAAAACAATCAGTATTCAAAATACATTGTTGAAATAGTCGCCAGTCACTAAAATAGTCAAGACCTGTCATACTGTATTCGAATAAACTACACCAAATACTAGTGCGAGTATCCACATGATGACAGTATGTCATTATGTCATTATCGACAGCTTCGATCATGGGAATCGCTTAAGCAAGTTTTCACAAACAGGTTGCCAAGACATCGCACAAGCTAACCGCGTCAAGCACAGAAACGTCAGAATTTTTTCCCAACTATCAGCACAATAATTACCTAGGCCAAGGAGGTAATGTTTTTGCCGGTTTTTGTTTGTTTGTTTGTTTGTTTGTCTGTCTGTCTGTTAGCAAGATAACTCAAAAAGTTATGGACAGATCTTTCTGAAATTTTGAGGGAATGTCAGCCATGGCATAAGCTACAAGTGATTCGATTTTGGGGGTGATCCGGCAGGAATCCTGGATTCTGGATCACTTTGAAATTTTCGTTACCATTGCGTTAAAGGGGGCATAAGGGAACCACTGGCAAAGCGAATATGGTGACGCACCTGACGAATAACATTACCTTGGCGGAGGCACCTGCGGGATATGACTGCTTTCTAGTTACTGACTGTTATTCATTTACATATACATCTATATTTATACATTTATTTATTTATTTACTTATTTAACCAAGCTTAATTACTTAGTTAGTTACTTATTATAACATATAACACCGTTTGCGAAATACAGAAAAAACTTTAAACAAAACATACGTAGAAAAAAACTGAGAATAACGACTTTAAAAAATAAAAAAAACTAATACCAGCAAGCTACTATCTATCTTTGGTTGCAAGAATGTTATTATCAGTCAGCTTGCTTAATTTAATCATTGTATACAGTGAATGTCGTAAACCTAACTGTTACCATTTCTTGTGAATAAAGCTGTACATATAAGGCGTAAAGTTTGCATCATTCATACATACCATTATGACGTCCTTGAGTGCAGCCCAATGGTTTAGCGTATAGACCATACGCTGCGTCGCTTGTCTATCCAACCGACCTCCGCCCTCCGACGCCGCCCTAACAAACCCACATCACGAACAAATACATACACATTGATAAACGACTTACTTAGACTTCTTCTAAAGTCCTCACGTTTGCACCGAAACACTGGATGACGAGCGATCTCCACTGCATGCGGTCACCAGCCGCACATGCACTTGGCCTCCACCCAGCTGACATCTTCTTGTCTTCTTGGTGACGCCCCGCCATAGCCAGGGGCCGCCATAGCCAAGGGCCGCCATAATCACAATCCCATAGCCAACCAGGGCCGCCATAGCCAGGGGCCGCCATAGTAAGGGTTACGGTTAGGGTTAGGACCCCATATTCCTATAGGCTTCCCATAGAATCCCCGCTTGAGGAAAGGGGTGGCCGTAGGGGGTCGCCAATGGTACGAATGGCTAGCTCCGCCACACTTTCCCATAGGCTACTAGGGTTGGGGTTAGGGTTAGGGTCAGGGTTAGGGTTAGGGCTAGTGGGGTCCTAACCCTAACCGTAACCCTAACTATGGTGGCCCCTGGCTATGGCTATGGCATTGTGGCTATGGCATTGTGGCTATGGCGGCCCTTGGCTATGGCGGGCCACAACCGTCTTCTTAGGCCTGGCACAACTTCTTTTCCCACTTTCTGGAGTCCAATGTACTGCTGTACTGTTTATTCATGCTGACTGCTGATGGAAGACGAAGGGCGTGACTAATGATTTGTCCTATTCTCTTAAATTTCGACTGCATCGTGTCTACTTTTAATAACGTACCATACCGTACTTAATGATAATATTGATAACGTCAGACATTACTGACGTATGACGGCAAAAATTATTGCTGACAGACTGAATTTCGAAGCAACGCACGGAACACGGCAAGCAAAATGTCACATTTTCATAAAACGTTAAAAACCAAAGAAAAAATAATGGACGTTAAGGGACAAGTAAAAGAGATTAGGAAACGCGCTGCAGTGACTAAAAGGGGACACACGACTCTGTATCAGGGCTAAAAAGTCGGTTTTAAAACATATAGTTTTGAGGAGAATTAAAAAACTTGTAAACCGCAAAAAAACGCAAATTTCAAGTTTTTAGGTCTTCTATTTGTTGTGTAATTCAAGGTATAAATCTTATTGAATTTTATATCTTAATCGTATTTTTGAGCTCTGCTATAACTTAGGCCTATAGAAAACGAGAAAATGATGTGACCGAGAGAATAGTGCATAGGCCTATAGAAACAATAATAGCACTTAAAACCGTACAAACGAAAAACATAAACACGCTTTTTCTTTAAAACAAGGTTTATCCAGCACTGCCCTGTGTAGTTATAGACCCTACCATTTGGTTTGCTGACAATCAGGATAATTTCAGACGCTGCAGCCATTATCCGCGGCGTAATTCTGACGGTAGCACTGCAACGCAGTCGTCGGCAAATGAATGATAATTTGAAAGCAATTCTCCCAACCAATTTATCGAGAAATAAAAATAACCAAGCAAGCTGTGTGCACGACTGTTTCGTAGCTTATTATTATCCTCTCATTTTAGCAGTAATGGGCACTTTAAACTGAGTGCAGTAGGCTAGTTACCAACGATATGCTCCACAAATTTTTAAGTACCAGTTAGCTAGAAGTAACTAATCTTTAACATTACGCAAATCTTTATCGTGCAAAACTCTGTGAAAAATTATTGTTCTCATTTATGTGACTGAATTAGTGTACACGTGGTAAAGCCTACTATAAACTTGCCTATTATACGTTCAACTGTACCAGGAAGCACGCAAAAATTAAACGTAGATATTTTTTCATGACCGCAAATTTTGGTCTCGAGTCACCAAGGTCAACTCAGCCTTCGATCCTCCGGGGTAGGTAAATCGAGTACCGGCCTGCTTGGCTGGGGTTGAGGCGGGGCACGTTCACCTGTGTCGGGTCGCAGGTGTGTGATCAAATATGGCAGGTGACGTTCCACAGCTTCGCGATGGGTTTCCTATAAAGAGCATAAACGTTTTCCAGTTGGAGACGACATATATATAATAACTAAAGTCAAACATTGACAAGCCAGATACGTACGGGGCGTCGGGTTGATCCCGAGGTGCCTGATAAGTCAACGCTCTGTCGGTGCGTCGTAACTTGCGGCATTTGCCTAGCAGCAGATCGTCGTCGTAGATCTTCTCCGCTCGAGTCAGCCATTCGTCGAGGAATTTTCGTCGCTCGGCTTCGCCAAGCTCCGCCACGCCGAAGAACTCCGTCACTTTGCGCGTCAACCCGCTGGAACAAATTTTTGTACACCGCCAGTACTAATTAAAGTGAATCTTTCACACCCCGTTTACACGATGAAGCCTGATGGAACCAAACATAAAGCAAACGTGAAGCAAACATAAAACAAACTTAGAGCACACGTCGTGCACGTGTATTTTGAATAGGCGTACGTTTGCTTCATCGTGTAAACACCCCCATTATCTTGTGAAATGTTAATGCCGTAAACTAGCGTTGGCCCCTACTTGCATGCGTAGGCCCCCTAGAGCACTCCAGCGTCAGAAAACACCAGCGTTAAGACATCTGGACATATACCCGAAAAACCAATAAGTTTTATTGGGTAAACCCACAAAAACGCCAAAAAACCCAAACCATATCAAATTTTAGTTTCTTGTTCCACGAATAATGAAACGTTTTATTATAGTTAAGTTTTCAAAAAAACTTCAAACATATGAATAAGCAAATTTTTGGACATTTACACCGGGTCGCTATTAAATGCTTACTGTACTTACTTGGATGGGCGGTTCGGAATGCTAGTGTTTAAGAAAAAACGAGAGTAGAATCCTCGCAGCAAAAATGGCTTGCTGAGGAGACTGTTGCGGGTATCAAGCCGTGACAAGATGAAGAACGAGACTGTGCGGAACATTCTACACCAGAAAAGGATAGGCCTACTGGTTGACAACAGAACACAAATAAAGCCGATGTCAGACGAACGACAAAATCGGCCGACAAAATCGGTGAACAATCACCATGGCAACATAAACAAAATTTGTTGTCCGATATATGAAAAGTCGGCCGACAAAATCGGGCGATTTTTGCATGACACACGACAGATTTTTGACGGGCGATTTTGTCGGGAGATAAAATCGGCTGATTTTGTCGTTCGTTTGACATCCCCTTTAGACTGACGTCTTTCGGGCATGCTTAAGGGACGAAAATGAACGGCTAGCGGCTGCAAATATTTATAGAACGACACTGCATTATAGCAACGTCAAAACAAAATATTCGATTGTTGGTTAAAATGTGCAGGCCTACGTACCTCCACATGTTGACGGTATTCCTCGCAACGTGCACTTGTGATCAATGGGACAAGTTAATTGTACCCCGGTAGTGCTTTACGTGACACAGTGCCCGGTTGCTGCAGTTCAAGCTGTTTCACCGTGCAAACAACGTCTGTTGTCATCACACCATTGCTATATAATAACTCTATCATTAATCGTCGTCTTCGTCACTAGTGTATCATCTACGGGATTCTAGTACATTATCGTGATTTTTAATGACTAATACTTGGATGGGTGATGCCTGCGGGCAGATAATTAAACCATCAACCAGCCGCCTAGGTCAACTCAGCCTTCGATCTCTCCGGAGTAGGTAAGGTAAGTCGAGTAGGCTACCGGCCTATCTAACTGGGGTTGAAGCGGGAGGCGTTCACCTGTGTCGGGTAGCAGGTATACCATCCCATACGGCAGGTGACGCGCTCCGTAGCTCTGAGATGGGCTACCAATAAAAAGCTATAACACCACCATTAACTTTTTTAACCTTAACTATTCGTGCTCGTATAGGCCTCGTTTTTAACAATCATACAACGCTGGTGGGCGTAGAAGCTTTGAGTGCAACTACAAGAAGCCCAGCTGTCGCTAGGATAGCTGACCGTACTGGTTGTCACTGATCTTCAAGGTCATCCAACATCATCGATTTACATGTTATTTGAAAGCCAATAAATAAACCATGCGACTTCCTATTGGTGATCAATAGCAATCTAGGCCTTATCTCGCATCTTTTAGCCACAATACATCCGTGACGGACGACAGACAAACAGACGACAACCATGACAACAGCTCGACCGTTACTTAAGTACGGTCGGCTAATAAAATGAAATTGGTAAACTTCGTTCACGCACACTAGGCCTAGTTTACTTACGAAACTGCAGTCTTTCTACCTGCGGGACGCATGCATGTAATAATGATCGGGTTTAGTTGTTGACACTGATAAAGTTAAGCAGAGTCCGCAACAGTATATAATACGCGTAACCTACCTGCAGGTACATAATCCTACCGGCAATAAAACGCAGGCCTAGGCGCGCCGATATGTGGCCAATATGAATGTGTCTTACGTTGCGCTCCAACGCCGCTACCGTATTGCTGGGCCAGTGAAACTTGCTTCGCTGTATAGGCCTCCGGGCTATGCGGTTAGACGATGCTGATACCAGGCCTATAAGCCCAAGGCACAGTCTATAGCCTAAGCATTAGGCTGTCTATTATCTCCTCTTGGCGGCGGCGACGGCGGCGGCGGCACGCAGTTGGTATACCATAGCTGTTCAGACAAACAGGAACAAACACAAGTTCTGACCACCCGCTCGCCGGCTTATAGGCCCTGCACTCGCACGTGCGACAACAACTGATGGGGCTACGGGGTGCAGCTTTCAATCAACTCGGATTTGGCAGCGCCGTCGCACGAGACGCCACCGAGTGGAAGCCCAAAATCTGTTTAAAACAAAATGAACTCATACCGTAGGTACAAGTATACCGAAGGACGGAAGAACAACAGGACGTGTTGCAGAGGGTACCAGCTGCGATGTGTTTCGGGTATCAGTTGTGAGCCGGCGACGCTGCGGTCTGCGGCGGCGCGCGGTTGAACGACGATGGAGCGTCCAGCTCGCGTCTTGTCAGGTATTAAGATGGCGATCTCCTCGTTGGTCGTTGGCAAGTTGTAGCGACCACGATGTTCGTCAGACGGACGACGATCCGCCAGCAGTTCCAGGTTCACTGACTGCGGCAGCAGTCCAGACTGCAGCTGTACGTTCGTCAATACTTACGAAAGACCGCAGATAATTCATGTGCAGCCTTTTTTCACCTATATCGCCATCCTAATACCTGACAAGACGCAAGCTGGACGCTGGACGTGTCAATCGCCAAAACGTTTAACGCCAACGTTCGCCTGCATGGTTGCGTCTACAAAAAACGTCTGTAAGCACTTCGGCTGTTCTCCTTCCGAGTGGTGCAATGGACCAATAAAGCGATGGACTTTACCCTAAACTTTAAACACGGACGGACCCTGGGAAAATGTCATTTCATTGGCCTGCATGCTCGCCATAGACAGAGCGCAATAATGTATCGTCTTATATTGCGCCGAAACAGCCGAGAACGTTGTGACGATGTGTCCGTTAGCAACGTACATGTAGCTAACGGCTCTGGTTTGTCACACAAGCTTGTGTGCAAAGACTTATTGAACCTTATTCTGAGATGTATATGCCGAAAACTGTCAACCGTATGTGACTTAATTTATTCTGTTCATGTTAACGCCTAGCACGTGGCGGTAGAATTGGATGCAAAGAAATGGATACTTTGCCCCCAATTAGAGCCGACTGTTGTTCAATGTTCAGCGATATACACGTGTTGGTCAGCGTCATTAACAAGAGTGTGCAGCCGTTGAGGGGCCGCCCGCTATGGGGCCGTCCTTGCAGTTGAGTATGTGCGTATGTAACGGGCCGTATTCGTAAACAGGCCGTATCCCCGTATTATATACGCGAATCAACCAATCACCGTCTAGAAATTCTGATAATTAGGCTTACGTTGACACAACTACTGTGTCCTGTGACCTTGACTTTTGACCCTTTGACCTCAAAATTCGTCCACGGGGTGCTCGTGTCCCAGGGACCCTTCCTACCAAGTTTTGTATTCGTAGGCTTTTTCGTTTTCCCTCTAGCTGGCGGCACGGGACAGACGGACGGACGGACAGACGGACAGCATCGATACAATCAAATGTGGGGGGCGCAAAGCCAATTTTTCGTGCAAACAGACATGGCGTGTTGTAAAAGGTTTGTCAGTGGAAATCATATCTACAGATACCTGGGAACACGATCTAGGTGGACAACCTTGCAAAGCTGCTGCAGGGAATATGTGGGAAGCCGCTGGAAGTCCGATCTGAGTGAGCTTTGGTCTGATAGACCATGATCCGCAGTTCTTGCGTATGGCCGCATTTACATGCTTTTTGGGGCATCAGGACCGATATGGGTCCGTTTTAGTCGGACATGTTCCGATTTAGGTCCGATGCAGTAATTAGTCATACCCGTGGGGCCGCCGCGGTAATTAGTTGGCTCCCTATGCAGCACCAACTGACAAGGCAAAGTACCAGCATCATGCAGCAGATCGAAGAGGAGTGTTTGTCCCACACAATGAGAGTCGCAATCATGGAATGGTACACTTTTTCGCAATGGATAACCTGGACTGGAAGAAGGGGACACTGGAGGTAGGGAGTTTCAATGCCACAACCGCCATCGCCATTGAAAATCCGGAGAGAAGTGTCCGTAGTCACAAACTTGACAGTGTCAGTTTCCCTACCTCGTCTTCAGACAGGAGAAAGACCCTCTCGGTGATTCCAGAATCAGTCGCCTGTGTCTGCCACATTTCTGCCAGCGACAAACATAAATCCATATCTCTCAGTGGCACTGTTGATGTCAAGAGTCTGGAAACACCATTTGACAACACAGCCGAGGATATGTTGCTCATCTGGAGGCTTGGACGGCAGGCAAGAACTTCAGAATGGTTGGATGTACCATTTGAAGGTGAATCTTGGCTGCCAGGTTTTCAGCATTTTGCGCAAGGCTGCTACCACACCACGAGTCAAGCCAAATCGGCCAAATCTATCTTCCTCTTATACCCGGACCCCCAACGGATCCCAGCTTACCGAGAAAAGAGATGATACGACTAGTGCAAACGTTACAGACCCTGGGTGACACGTGGACTGTCATCACTGGAGACCAAGCCATATATGAACTAGCAGCGGCCATCCGAGACAGACACAAAGACGAGTTTCCGAAGGTTGTACTGCTTTTCGGAGGCTTTCATCAGGCCCACAACTACTTGAAAGCCATCTGCAAGATCCTGAGAGACTCTGGCGTGGAGGAGCTTCTCGTGTCAGCAAGAATGTGCAGATGTTCGGAGAGAAAGCTGACTACTACCAGTCCCTGCATGCAATTAGAATCCTCAGTGAGGCATTTTGGCATCTGTACTGGGAGGTCTTTGAACGCTGGGCTTCAGAGGAAGACATCAGACAGAGCAAAAGCCCCGTTGAAAAAGTTTTGAAAGTATTGCTCGACGACACGGCAGATGCAACTGAACAGTTGCAATCAATCCGTGCGTCACGCGTGCCAGCCACAGCTTGCGATTCTGCAGAACCAGATGCTTGCATTCCAGAAATCTCTGGAAGACCTTCCAAGTGCTCTATTTTGTTTGAACTTCCTAGAAATGTCTGACATATACTCTATCGATTCATCTACCAACAACGAGAAGGGAACTGGTTGGGGCACCTCTGTGAATCAGCAAGGATGCTTCCTTTCCTCGCAGCAGCGGGTCACTACAAGTATGGCCAGCAGTCCCTGCCACTGTACTTGTCCGAGATGAAGAGGTTGCCTCAAACAGCCCCAGAGGTACATGAAGCAATGCTGAACGGAGCTTTCGTTGGCCGTAGAGCAGACGGAAACCACAATGCAGTTTCCCCCGACATGCTCTTAAAACAAACGTACAATGCCGATGCCAAAGAAGAAAGTGGGCTCGATGCCATAACACTGGCAAAGTGGGTGTACACAAAGCCAGTCACAGTCCAGCTATCTGCCTATCCACAAGATGGCATCTGCACTAGGCCCCACACAAAGCAGAGCACTTCGATTCATCCACAGCTTCAGCGGACGTGACACAACAAGCTACCCATTCTTCACAGGCAAGAAGACGTGGCTTACTCGTAGCAAGGAAGTAGACATACCAGCACTGGAAGATTTTGGTGATCCTGATGAAAGCCCACCATACACCATCACAGCAGAGGTCATCAGTCAGGCCAGGGATCTGCTGGTAGCGGTTTACACCAGAAAGGATGACGACTTCAAAAGATCTGGACTTGATGAGCTTAGAGTTCACAAATTTTTGAACAACAAATCCACACTGCTGAAGCTCCTGCCACCAACGGAGGATGCTTTCCTTCTCCACGTCAATCGTGCAGCTCTCGCTACACTGATGGACAAGACTTCACGCATTGCCAGGCCAGAGTTGGGACCATACGAGGACTATGAGTGGTCACAGGCTGATGACAAGCTGACACCAGTGCCATCCAAAAAACCAGCCTGGCCAGAGCAAATGACCAAGAACATATCCTGTGGTTGCACAAAAAACTACAACAGGAACTGCTTTTGCAACATCACGTTACATCGGCTGTCGTTGCCAAGGGTCTCCAGACAAGTGCAGCCGCACACGGTGTGCTGCTTACATTCGACGACTCGGACACTAGTTCAGACAGTGATGGACAGTGACAGTCATCGAAACAGCTGTAGCCTGGGTCTTTTTTTCACAGCAATTTTTGACATTAAACATATTATGTTGAAGTGACGTGATGCTAATGCTAGTGCTTTAAACTGGTTTCTATTACACTTCGAGGTAATGCACAAATGCGCAATCCGGTGAACTTGAGATAAATTAGATTTCATATTGATGACTTCCTCTCAAGTGTACTCGGCTAAAGTGAAAAAAAGGTTTTTTAGTCCCTAATAGGCCATCATACATACGTTTCTTGTTTTTTTGCTGTAGGGCCTAGGTTTAGTTTGTATATGCTATAGAATTTGTAGTTTTTACTTCGTGGGAGTAAGCAAACCCATATTCGTTGGTCACCGCAAAAGGTGCTTTTCGTGCTGGTAGGGTCACATTACTTTGAGGCTTCTCACAAATTTCCTGCAGCAGGTTTGCAAGGTTGTCCACCTGGTGTCTGGCTTTTTCGCCCCTTTGCCGGTTCGCCGCCTGGCTTGTTCGCCGCCTGGCTTTTTCGCCCCCTCACCTTGGACGTTTCGCCCCTGTTGAATACCGGTAATTTGACATTAAGGTTTATACGTAATAATCGTCTTTAGGCCTAGACAGTTTATGCATGATGATGAGAATAAACAATGTGTGAATGTTTAATGCTCTGTTCAATTCTGAAATAAAATCATTATAAGCCTATACCTGTATTTAATTATACAGAGTTTTAGTGCCCTCTCTCGCCTTAGAATGTTTGCAATGATGTCTGTCGCTGTCAATAGATCTAGGCGTTCGTCAAGCGGTTATTAGGCTTACCCAAGTATACCTGTAAGAATTCATTTTCAAAGAAAGCTTGACGTTGACACATTAGCCGAGTCTTAAGCATTCTAGGTCAGTGGCGTATTGAGGATTTGGCAAAGGGCGCCATGGCGAGCGCGCAGAACGCGAGCCTATAACGGGGGTCTGGGGGCGGAGCCCCCAGCGGGGCCCAGGGGCAGAGCCCCCTGGTCGGGGAGTGCCAGGGGGACATTTTGTTTTCGAGCGTTCAATGGAAGCCGCAAATTCGCCCATATTTCTGAAATTTAGACACACAGATAATCACAGATAGGCCTATTTGCGTTGTTTTAGCCAAAATAGAGTTGAGCAAATTACCGGTATTCAGCAGGGGCGAAGCATCCAAGATGAGGGGGCGAAAAAGCCAGGCGGCGAACAAGCCAGGGGGCGAATCAGCCAGGCACAGTGGGCGAACAAGCCAGGGGGTGAACAAGCCAGGGGGCGAACGAGCCAGAGGGCGAAAAAGCCAGGGGGCGAACAAGCCAGTGAGCGAACCGACAAAGGGGCGAAAAAGCCATAATTCGTCCACTTAGGTTTTGTTCTTAGATATGTGTAGTTATCATTGCCAGTGACCAACCTTTTACAACACGCCGTGTCTGTCTGACCCCTTTAGCCCCCTGGGTAGATGGGGCATCCTTCTAGGAAGGACGGCCCCATAATAAACGGCACGGTGTCCACGGGCGTCCTTCCCTCTCAGCGCCAGAAAGCAACCTCCAAGTCGCGCCAACCCCTATCCTCGATCTTTCCTTTTCCTGTAGTGCGGTCTGCCGTCAGCCACAAACGCATTTTTACGCTTTTCGGATTCCAAAACCGAGCCAGTTCGACAACATTTTAGTCGTTTGTGTGCAACTCAAATGACGGTTTTGTCGAAAATTTTTTCAGCTACAATTAAGCTATTTCCCGACTTTTTCCAGGTAGCAGTGTACTTCCAGCTGTCAATGGAGTTGACGCCCCTGGCGATGGCTGTCTGTTATACCGGGTGGTCCAAAAAAACGGATACCCAGTTTTATTTTGGGATAACTTGGGTAATTCAGCACCGATTTTAACCATTCTTTCACTGTTACAAGCAGAAATTTATGGCGCGTAAACGTGAAGTTCTTCCGCCCACCGCACGTTTATTGTGTGACCACATTACCTAGCAAAACAAACACTGCTGCTAATATCGGTGTTCAGTGTTTTGTTTTATTGACTAAACTTATCTGTCGATAGTATTAAAATGATGTGCGGCTGCTCAAGCTATGTTGCAGTGCTCGATGCGTCCGCCGCCATTCTTGATAACAGCTTCAAGACGTCGACGCCATTCATTGATACTGTTATCAATAAAACGCTGTGAGAGTTTTTGCCACTCGGTGACCAATATTAGCAGTAGTGTTTGTTTTGCTAGGTAATGTGGTCACACAATAAACG
>Ga0209671_1003730_pt1 | contig 14802 bp, 8 predicted proteins | sample WorMetHERISLAND2_2_FD_187401 | JGI IMG/M metagenome (GOLD analysis project Ga0209671, IMG submission 187401) | Marine gutless worms symbiont microbial communities from Max Planck institute for Marine Microbiology, Germany - Olavius geniculatus... | ecosystem: Host-associated > Annelida >... | reverse complement strand
TTTATTCCTAGTGCTCCAGGCTAACCATTTTGAAAAAATCAGCTTGATACTAATTTTTTCCTTAGTTGACCCCAATATGACCTAATACTCCTGGACTATACACCATTTTTTCCAGTTAGCACTTGGCAGCCTGTACGAGACAGCATCGGCCTCGTGCGACAAGATGTTGCAGTTTTTTTCCAACAGAATGCCAGCGGACATAAATACAGATTTTCAACCAAGGATATTATGGGTGCTGTACTCACAATTTCAGTTTTGCCTCAGAATTTTGCCAAAAATAGGGGATTTTTTAATTCCCAAATTTGGCATTTCTGGATCAGAATTTTCGGACAAGGAGATCAACTGACCCAAGAACTGACAGACTGACTGACAGACCTATTACTTGATTGGTTGGTTGATTTACACCGCGGGCCATGAAAAACGTGCCACTTTACTTTTGTCCATATCTTCGCCAATTATTAGTCGATTTTCAAAATTCTTTTACTGGCGCACGCTGCAGACAATTTGCAATAATGTGATTATTATCTATCCTACCACATGGTAAATGCGTTTCTACACTACATTATAAAATATAAATGTAGGCAGAAACTAATGATAATAACAAAAATTTAGGTAAATGAAAAAACACTTCAAACCAACATTGTGATGAATGTTCTGTATGCCACTAGACTGTTAGACCCTCACTGTTTAGTGTCGTAAAAACAATTCACTGCAATGTTGGTCTGAAGTGTTTTTTTTCAATTTTACCAAAATGTTTGCTTGTTATTATCGTTATGTATGCATATTTGATTACAAAGTAGTGTAGAGACGCATTTACGGTGTGGTGGGATATATAATAATCGCGTTATAGAAAATTGTCTGCAAAGTGTGCCAGTAAAAGAATTGTGAAAATCGATCAATAATTGGCGAAGATATGGACAAAAGTAAAGTGGCACGTTTTTTATGGCCCACCCTGCATTTATTGATTTGTTGGTTGGTTGTGTAGCGGTGAAGAATAAGAACGTGGTGACACTGGAAGTGGACGGAGTGACTGGTGAGCCAGGCATTGACGTAGAGGGAGTTTCACATACCAACACTCAGGACCCACTCTACGTCGGCGGAGTACCCGGTATGATGCTGCTCCGCTACTCACACTACTACTAGACACAGTACTTTCATTTCACTTTCTCTCATCCAGTTTTCATTTGAAACATTTTCAGTTCGTTTTAGTTAAATGATATATTAAAGTGGCATCTTGTCTGTCATTTTTTTCAGTGCAGATCTCTTCGTATTCATACTGATCAGTTCATTTTGTTTGGTTGATTTATTGACTGCTTGAGTTGGCTGTGTGTCGTAGAGTTTCACCGTGGTATAAAGACTCGTGATCAGTTCGTCGGCTGTGTTCGTGACCTGCGTATTTCCGGTCAAGCGCAAGATCTGACTGAAGCCAAGGCTGTAGGACGAGTCAACCTTGTCTCTTGCCCACTCAAGTGAATGAAACATACCCACCATATCAGAACACTCGTTACTAACCTGTCACCCCCATTGCCAAAAACTGAAAACCGTTAGAACACGTTTGACCGACACTTGTATAGACCTACATAAGATTCACTTTATTTTTACCACACAGTTTCGTGTCATTCTATTAGCTTACATAGGCCTATGATCGATTCTGTGGACCCGTGGAAAATTGTAGATTTGCTTTCGTGCATAATAGTGAATTGTGTCACTAGTCTGAAACTGCACTACTTTTAATTTGGTCAGATTCCATTTCGCCCTAACCAGGGGCCACCATAGCCAAGGTCCGCCATAGCCAAAAATGCAATTTGTCCATACTTAATCCTACATCAGTCACTAACTCACTAATCCTATCCCTAATCCTCGCACCGTTCGGACTAGTGCCTCTTCAGACTAGTGAACATGCAGTTTTGGTAACGACCAAAATTTGTCAAAGGAAGCCCTACAGCACAAATATATATTACATTATACACTGGGTGAGGTCAAGTTTCGCTTATCTACGAGCTGGGATTGACTTAATCTTAGTCTTAGTCTTAGACTTAGTCTTAAGACTAAGCAAACTTGACCTAACCCGCTGTACACTGTGAGGCATAAAAACACACACATTTTTACCACAACTTGAAGAAGGGTTATCCAGTTTTAATAATTTTTGGTACACATATTCACGACACAACTGGCCATCAAATGGCCATTCAGTTTTCCACTTTACCCAACATCTGCTTCTGCACTACCTGGGGAAAACAAAACAAGCAAAATACTACATTGTTATTCAATGCAGTATCATTATTTGATTCAACTAATGCACATTTGGCACATTTGTCCCCAAATTTCTAGCACTTTGGTTGAGAGTTATTTAGTTGTGCAACTGCTGACAGTAAATATTCGAAATATCAGCCATTTGTGCAAACATAGGCAGGGAGATGCATTCTCTATTTGTGGATAGTAGTGTTGATGATGTTCTGCTTCAGACTTCAACCAGTCGCTTTTTGAGTTCATTGATATTATTAAACAGCGTCCCATAAACTTGCTGCTGCATAACACTGCAAATACTGTCAAACGACAATTATTTATTATATATCAGAGCTGTTACATATCTGTAATGATTAAATTTACTGATGTTTTCTTTCTTTTTTATCTCATATTGCACTTGTTTTGTTTCCCCAGGTAACAGACGTTAGGCGAGTTGGGCATTTGAACGGCCATTTAATGGCCAGTTATGTCAGAAATGTTGATATCAGAAACTATAAAAAAATCTCGTTATCCTTCTCTAAGTTTTTATCAGTAATGTCACGGATGGTTTTTTGGCGTTTTTTGTTCATTTTAACGCTAATTTCATGTGTTTTAATTTCCCCAGATAGTGCAGAAGCATATGTTGGGTGAGGTGGAAACTTGAATAAACGTTTGATGGCAAGTTGTGTCTAGAATAGTTTTACCAAAAATTATTGAAATCCGATAATCCACCTTCAAGTTATGATCGATAAATTTTTTTGTGTGTTTTTTATGGCTCACAGTGCTCACAGTAAGTAAGGTCTGCGTATTAATGAATAGTTACTTTTTAAAACTAGAGGTATCTGTCTATAGCTGGCGCGTTTCAGCGTTTTATGCTCTTAGGGACTTATATGCAAATTAGAGCAAATAACTTTCACACTCAGTAATTTCGCCCAAAACCATTTTGGACTCATATCGTCCATATATGCGAAAGTTCTCTGCTCTAATTTTGGCTGTTTTAGTGGACTTTTTGGTCAAAGTTTTTGGTATTTGATTTTATGACAATAACTGTATTCACTGTTTTCAGAAAACCTCGGGACGGCTGGTAAACGTTGGTGCAAGGAAAAATTTATCACGCAACATTTTAATATAAGCTGTGCTGCAGCCTATTTTGTCTTTGAATAATAAAGATTGGTTGCCATGGCAACAGGGATCGTTAGGGGGTAAATTTAAATAACACCATCGGATAGCTCGGGGCCGAAAATAGGGGGAAGGTGAAAACAGCGTACATGTATTTTTTATGGGGACAAAGTTACACCACTTTGAAATCTCCATTGGCTGTAATGCAAAATTTTCAATTTTTGCAAAATTTTCAATTTTTGCATGGTTGCTATGGAAACAAGGGGCGATCGAAGGTAATCACTCCAAACAAACTCGATCTTACTCTTCGGGCCTTAAATCACTGTGCAAACTTTTATCAAAATCGAATCAAAATTGCGGCCGTAGGAGTGTTTACAAACTGAGTGACAGAATGACGCATGTGTTTTCATAATCTGTCCCATAGTCCCATGGGACAGATAATTATGCCCAAAGCTTAGTTCTCTAATGCTGTTTTCTTATTATCATTCTGGCCTCATGTTTATTGCCGAATTTCTTGTCACTGCCATATTTCTGCTAATATCACAGGTTGTATTAAGACGATAATAGGCCTATCTCCGTAGAATTTAGTCTGTATTTAGATGTTGGCTTACTCCAATTTCCAGCGCCATATTTACAGACACAGGGCCCTGGTCAACACCTTAGATACTGTAGGCCGGCCTTTATATTGAAGTACAAAAAGTCATTGAAACATTTTAGCCATCCATCCAATTTTGCGCCGTTTAATTTTTCTTGCTTCCTAAGTTCCTATAATCGAAACTTGAGCATTTTGAACAAAATTTACATTTATTCTGGAAAGCTATTTTGTTGTTTTCAAGCAACTTAAAACATTTGCATATTTGGCAAATATTTCGACTGTAGATGCCCCTAGACATGCCCATGCAGTTTAAGCTTACTTGTTTTTGAATCTGTTACTATGCAAGTTCCACAAATTTTACCGCAAAGCTATTAAATGTTCCAGACTCTTGATATGCCGGCCTGTTATTCTGATCCGTCTATGACTGTAGCCTATAGAGCATTGTAGTTTTGTAGTTGTTTGCTGCCTGTGACAAATTTTGTTTAAACATAATTATTACTAATATTAGTGTCTGGCATAGGCCTATATCTGATCGTAATAAATATCGATTTCTCCTGTCATCAGCTTATTCTTTGCATTTGTTTGTTTATTACTTGAGGACATATACGAGTCTAGTTGACATTAAGAAACAAACGCACGACAACGTCGGTTTAAAAAGTAATTTGGGCTGAGGAGCATACTGGGTGTCTTATGCAAAGGCACGATAACAAATGAGGTAGAGGTCAGAAGCAGAACCAACCTGAGAGAAAGACGATTACACGATTACACTGGCTTGGACATATTCTGCGTATGGATCATCAGCGCATATCACAGCAAGCACTGCAGTGGCAGGTACCATTGTCTGACATTGTGGACTCTAAATATGCACTTACTTACATATTTAGTTACGCTGACTGAGTGAAAGAATAGTATCCGTCGGAATGGCGTCTTGTAAACGATATTTCTTCAGTTCTCACAACAAGTTCTTGAATTTCTCACGTTTCTCACTCATGACCTTTTGTTCAGCATGAATGTCAACTATTGCAAAACCGTAGCACACGAGGCCCTATGTGAAATCAGCATGAATACTGTATGAATACTGTGTCTAGTTGGATGAGGGACCCTCATCCAACTAGACACATTGGGCCACACTCCGACCGTCCGACGCCATCCGTGTTTGTCAAGAGCTGCCACCTCTGCTTCTTTCCAGATGAACCCCATCTTTTGTAAGTCTTTGTTGCCTGTGCTCCTCCAGTTAGCTCTTGGTCGACCTGGTCCTCTCTTATATCCTGGTACCTGCCACTGCAGTGCTTGCTGTGATATGCGCTGATGATCCATACGCAGAATATGTCCAAGCCAGTGTAACTGTAACTGTAGGAGCCATCAATAAAGCTAACAACATCATACAGTATTCATGCTGATTTCACATAGGGCCTCGTGTGCTACGGTTTTGCAATAGTTGACATTCATGCTGAACAAAAGGTCATGAGTGAGAAACGTGAGAAATTCAAGAACTTGTTGTGAGAGCTGAAGAAATATCGTTTACAAGACGCCATTCCGACGGATACTATTCTTTCACTCAGTCAGCGTAACTAAATATGTAAGTAAGTGCACATTTAGAGTCCACAATGTCAGGCACTTGGCTGAGCCGCTAGAGGGAGCAGTAGGCCTGCTGGAAGCTGTGAGTTTTAAAGAGGCGACGGAAAGTGTCTGCAGAGGTAGAACTGCGAATGCCAGAGGAGAGGGTATAGTCAGTGGCGTCATTTTAGTAAATCATTGGGGTCTCAGTCTGCGTACCGGTAACGTATTGTTTTAACGTAATGTAACAGTGTTTCAAAAGTATGATTTACAGAGAAATAATTAAAACCATAAATTCTTGCGGGTCCGTAGTCCCCTCCAGCCTCCCCTAAATGACGCCCTTGCTTACACTAAGATTAAAGTCAATATATGCATGTGAAGGTGGTTTATAGGCCTAAAGCTCTTAATAAAAAACCCATCAGAGCTACGAAGCGTCACCTGCCATACGGGATCGCAGTGTTAGCTGCCACTGGACACAGGTGAACACGCCCTGCATTAACGCCAACCAGACGGAGGATGGAAAACTTGAGTTGATCTTAATGTTGGTTATTATTACCTACGATAGATGGTTTACTTGCCCTCTAGCATTCGCAGTTCTACTTCTGCAGACACTTTCCGTCGCCTCCTTAAAACTCGCTGCTTCCAGCAGGCCTACTGCTCCCCCTAGCGGCTCAGCAAAGTGCCTCAGATTCGGCCACTAGCTGGCATTGTGCACTTTAAACATGCACGTACTTACTTACTTACTTAAAACCACTTAATAGCGACCCGATCGGGAGTCGAACCCACAACCACTAAATCTGGTCCGACATCCTACCGTAACACAACCAAGCCACCTTGGAAACCAGAGAGGTGACTGGACTTTTCGTACCTCGGACGATTCGTAGCTTGGACTGTTCGCAACATCACGGACTATTCGTACCTTTCACGTGGTGGACTATTCGTACCATTTATCTTTTTCACTTTTTATCATTTTCGCGCCAACGTCGAAACACTTTTGCTGCGAAAAACTATTCACAAAGAAGGTACTTCAGTAATTATTCTATTATTAAGTTAGTGTACGTGTAAACGTCGCCGCTAGCTAATTGTAGTTCAGTCGTCTATTTCATTCATTTCTAGAACGTTTAAATTAAACTATTAGCTAAATTAAACCGACAGTTTGTCTGTCAGTTTTTAAGTGCAAATTCTTTATTGTATCGAACAGACACAACAGGCAGAGTGAGTAAACATTTTTCGTGCGCCTGATCTATCTCCATCCATTTCGTCGCAATTCACTCTTTTGCAGCCAAAACTCACCAAAAGATCACTGAAAACTTTATTTTTAGGGTTTAAGGTCATTCAAGGTCATCGATGTTGACATTTTTAAGAAGCTCGTCAGCAGTGCTTGTTATGATAAGTAGCATGTCTGTGCCTATCGGCAATCATTTTACGCTAGACAAGCCAACATCGAATAAATAGCCATTTTTAGAGGGGTACCCCACTTTGACACCCGCGTGCTCAGACCTCCTTAAACCCACAGAGTCCGGACGTGGATTGCTGAAATCTACACAAAATGCTGAACATTCCATACGCATGTCGTTTTGGTCCATCTCCAGCCATTTCGGCGCAATTCAATCTTGAAATGCGTGTTGCAGCCCGAAATCGCGAAAAATTCACCATAACCCGTATTTTCGGGGGCTCAAGGTCATTCAAGATCAAGATGTCAAGAACGTTGACATTCCTAAGAAGCTCGTCGTCAGTGCTTGTAAGCAGCATGTCTGTGCCTATCTGCAACCGATTTCACGTTAGACGAGCCAATAGCGGTAGAATAACGCCTTTTTAAGAGAGGTGCCCCTCTTTCGCCTCCTCGTTCCCCCATTTACCCAGTAGCATGAAATTTTGACACAAAATACTAGACTCTAAGCTATCATATGGTAAAAACCCGAAGTCTCTATCTCACCTGGTCTCTAAACGGTACCGGGTTGTGACAGACGGACAGACAAACAGAATTACCGTAGCTATTACGCGCTATCTATGCTAGCTCTCGCGCGTAAAAACTGAAAAACATCACTGGTCAAGGTAAACAATACAACTGCGAAATGTTCTCTGTTTATGTCGTCACAGTTTCGGTAAAAGCGGAACGTAGCGAAGCGGCAAAACATGAAAATGTTGCACTTTCAACTTTATTTTTAATGGTAAACGGATATATTAGCAACAAAAAGATTACTAAATATTGACAAACTGTCATTTGAAAAGGCAAATTAGCACTATATAACAGTTACGTAAAATAATAGTGCGACGTGGCCTATAAACAAATAATGCAATGTACATATCGATGAACAATAATATAAACAGAACTCTTAAGCTCACTGCTATAACAAATACACTGTGGGGCACAAAAAAACACACCAAAATTTTTTCCATCATAACTTGAAGAAAAGTGATCCAATTTTAGTAGGTTTTGGTACGAATATTCCTGATGCAACTGGCTATTTATCAAATGACTGTTTAGTTTCCCACCTCACCCATTGTCTGTTTCTACAGTACCTGGGGAAAGAAAACAAACAAAATATTGCATTTTTAACCACTAGTATTTGCTTAATCAAAAAACACACAAAACACACATTTTGTCCATATTTTTATCGTTTTAACTGATAGTTTATATTGTCTATTTTAACTGCCTATAAAATGTTTGAAATGTTGGCCCACGAACATGGCTCGGAGACACTTTCTCAATCCGTTGATAGCAGCGTTGATAACGTTCTGCTCCAGACCAATCCAGACTTCACCAGTCGCTTCTTGAATTCATCAATATTCCTGAATGTCATGCCTATTTAATAGACGTGCTGCTGCACAACAGGCAAACCTTATAATTGATTGGCTGTTGGTGGCCACCTATCCGGAAAAATGAAATTTTATACAGATTTTTGTTGATTTTAATGCATATATTGTCTGTTCTGTTTTTACCAGGTAGTGCAGAAGCAGATTTCGGGTGAGGTGGGAAACTAAACGGCCATTTGATGGCTAGTTGTGTCATGAATGCGTACCAAAAATTATTAAAATTGGATAACCCTTCTTCAAGTTATGGTAAAAAAAATCTAGTGTGTTTTCTATGCGTCACAGTGTATTACAACAAATCGGCAGTCACAGACTCGACGTTCGTAATGTTATTATTAGGCTACTAACACAGGTCTGCGTGTGAGGGGTTGGACCGTCACGGTTATAGCCACGAGCCAGACTTGGTACGTGATCCTAGGATAAGGTTAGTGGTAGTCATGTTTCTAGAAAATCGAAACTGCAGGGTGTGAAAAATTGCGGGATGCCCTTCCCTTTTCTTTCCTTTCCCCCTCCCCTATCCTTCTCTCCCTGCTTCTCCCTTCGCGTCCCCTTTCACTACCCTCCCTTTCGTCGCCAGCTCCCATTTTTTTCACAATGCAATTTTACTTGAATCCAGTTCAGCGTCCCTGGCAGCAAGTTTTTTTCTCCTCTCTCCCTTTTCCCACACATTTCCCTTAAGTACAGCTGGGTGATCTGGGGAGCAAAATGCATCTGGAAGCAGCTAGAGAAGAGGCTAATTTGGACCCCCAAATTACACCAAATTTTTCATGCATGCCTGAAAGATAAAACACTCCTAACACATTTCAAACTGTGTACACGTCCAGCCAGTAGCATCGACGGTTAAAAAAGTGGGGCGGGGTGACAAAGGGGCAGGAAGAAAGTTGCAGTTTTCCAACAGCTACAAAATTTTCGAGAGAAGAATTATGAGTGTCTACAATCTCAATCTTTGTACCTATATACCCCCAGAGTGGGCCATTTACAGCCCACATGTTTAATTCCTCAAAGGAAATGTTCCGCTAATTGTCGTCGTCGTCGTTCAGTGCCTTCCTCCACAAGAAGGGTTGGCGGCGCGTAGTATCCCTCTCCAACAATCACGATCTTCGCTGCTGCAGCCACTTCACTGATCTTCATCCCAGTCCATTCCATGATGTCATCTGTCCAACGTTGGCGTTGTCGACCACGATTTCTGTAACCTGGTAAACATCCTTGAACCATTTCCTTCTCCAGACTTTCGTATTTCCGTGTCATGTGGCCACAAAATCCCAATTTCAATGATTCCACACAGACCAAAAGTTTTTTGTCAACTTAATTCGCACACAATCCATTCATTTGTCTTGTGTTGCGTCCACGGAATTCTTAACAGCCTTCGATAGCACCACATTTCAAATGCTTCAATTTATTTCTGTTCTTTGCTACAAAGGGTCCAGCCTCAACTCCCATAAATTGCTATCAACAATAGGCTTACTAAAATTCTATTTTCAGAGGGGATAAAATTTTCGGGGAAAAGGAGGAAGGGAGACGGGGAGGCAATCATTCTGCTGGCCACAAGGCAACTGGTACTTGCAAGTTGCCTACAACAACTTTCAGTGTTAGAATCGACCACCCATTTCACTCCAGCTGTTCTCAGTACATTACCATGATGAATTCCGCCGCTACGTCGAGTCCAGGGTACAGTCAGCGACACGCCAGCCCAGGGTAGAATCAGTGACAGGCGTGACTGAGGTACATTCCGCCACAGGCGTGTCCAAGCTACAGTCAGCAGCACATGGCTGTGTTTGCTGTTGCTGTTGTCTAGGTTTATGTCGACGCACGCAACGCCTTTCACGCACAAAACACGCTGCCGCCGCTGCTGCTGCTGCTGACGTGGCATTGTTAGTATCAGCAACACTACTTCTAATAATAGTTGTTGTAGTAGTAGTAGCGGTAGAAACTGACGTCAGCAATGACGTCAGGTGATCAGTGGGAGGGAAAACAGGTGCTTGTACCCCAATGAACGCTGTGTCATCATCACCATTCTCATCATTATCAACTGATGATGATGATGATGATGTATTGTGCTTATGACGATGTGTTCTTGCTGGCAGCAAGGAGTCGTTCTTCATATGATGATGGAATGAGTCCGATGTACCCAGAAGTCTTCCCGGCACAAAGATTGCTGCTCCAGTCCTGGTGTCGACCGAAGGATCAGATGGCAAGTGTCCCAGCACTGAGTAAGAAGGATTAGACCGCAAGTGTCCTCCGGGCATGTCTGGATCAATCAAGAGTCCTGCCATTGTGTCTCGATTAAGCAAGCGTTCCCCAGATGTGTCCGGATTATCCAAGGGTCCAGTCGCTGTATCTGGATCACTGAAAATAGTGGCTGCATTTCCCAATTGTTTTTCTGACCAATTGTCCAACGAGTCCAATGTGTCTAGAAATCTTTCACCTGGAACCCCAGAGACTGCTACCGAACTGTATGACAAAGCAGGAAGGTGTGCTGGTGGATTGTCCAACGACTCTGGAAGTCTTCCATCTGGAACAGACACTATCTCGTTGTCTAAAGAAATGGTAGAGTGTCCTGGTAGTCTATCCGGACTGTCCAAGTGACCGCGGACTGTGTCTGAGTGATTATCCAATGACTCCAAAGTGTTCAGAAGTCTTTCACCTGGAACCTCAGAGAGTGTCTTCATGTCTAGCAAACTCGTTGGCCTCTCCAGATTGTCCAGGTGTCCACAGGCTGTTTCCAAGGGATTCTCCAGCGAAATGTCACCTACTTCCGCAGTACTGCTGCAGTGATGATGATGATGATGGTGGTGGTACAGATAGGCGTGTCCCTCATCGGACGATGTCGTCACTGATTCTGATTCTGATGCTGATTCTGATGATCTGTAGTCAAGAGGGCTAGTAGTAGTGGTAGTATCAGCGGTAGATAGTTGTCTCTGTTGGTTGTCATGGTAACCACAGGAGCGAGACAGTCTCACCTCTGCACTCCTGCCAAACAGATAAAACAGGTTCAGTGTTACTGGTACCAGTGGGATTTATCACAAGCCACGTTAGTAGCCACTACACAAGGAGCCAGAAAAACACGACATTACATTATCGGTGACAGGCTTATCATACGTTAACCAATTTTCCCATTTTTTGCATTGTTTGAAAAAGAAATAAATTTTAACAAAACCCCCGTAATATTTCCCACCTCACCTTAACACAGGTGCACACTACCTTGGAAAAACTAAAAGATTAATTAATTACATGTATACATTATAATCCACACTGACGGTCTGGAACTTAATCTGGTAGACTACAAGGTCTGGGCTACAATGGAGTAGCGGCTCTACCAGAGAAAGATCGGTGATGTTGATGAACTGAGAGAACAGCTCACAGCCACTTGTCTTAAACTGGAACAGTCGATTACTGACTTGGCAACTGATCAGTGGCTAACAGCCTGTGTTCACGCCAAACGTGGACACTTTGAATAGCAGTTGTAACTTTTTTTGCCTATTACAGAAAAAGAATTTGGAAAATGAGAAATCAGTCATCATTTTCTGAAGTTATGGTGTCTTTTGATTTGATTGCAAAATATTCATGCCCTAGTTTTTCTGACAAATTAATCTTTTAATTTTTCCAAGCTAGTTGGTAGTGTTGTATTAGCACTACCATTACCATTACTACTAGCATTACAACTACTGCTAGTGCCTGGTGCTGGAGTGTGGCAGTGACGTTGTCTTGGCAACGACCACGTGACGTCGGTAGGCTTGTGTCAACACAGGCTGACGGGTCAGACGACTGCGTGCTGCTGACACACTGTCCGCAGTGGTACTGGTCACGTGACCCACGTCTGCAGTGGATGGGTCAGTCACGTGCTCACGTTCTTTTCTCCTATGAAAACACATAAACACTGGGCTTATATGCTGCTGCAGCTGCCATGAGTCCCACGACGGTTGCATGTTTACAGTCAGAAGATTCCATAGTTCCCTCAGGTGTATACTGCAACGTGCATTTTCACTAACTCTAACCCTAACCCTAACCCTAACCCTAGTTAAGAGGAAATTTGGAGACTGAGTCAACGTCTGTAAAAATGTACTGAAAAAAACCCCAAAAGTTTCAGACTATCTCAAACCTTCTGATTATCGAGCTGCCCATTGCCATGACTACTAGCAACAATTTCTGCAAGGGGTGTACTCCTCAGGCCGAAAGGGCCAAAATTAAGGACCAAGAGTGGAAGAGTGGAGAAAAGATTCTTTGGGAGGCAGCAAACCCCACCCGACCAGCTAGGGGTCTAAGGGAGAGATGTAAGCAGGGTTCAAGACCACGAATGCATCTGGACGGCTGCATTAAGAGCCCAGAAAATGCATCCAGCAGCTCTGCAACTTTATTTCCTGCAAAAAAAACACAGCTACCACTAAAGACATTATTGACCAAAGCCGTGACCCATCAGAGACAAATGACGACACAAAACTTCAGGGCTTTTAAGTTGCCCCCTCTTAACTTTACCCCTAAGAAAATTTTCTTCATTAAAAAATTTTCATCAAAAAATAAAAAAAATTGCAGGCCATGTAAATCCTTCATTTTGGGGGCATTTAGGGCAAAAGTAAAATTCTGAGTACCCGTAATCTCCTCTGTCAAAAATTTGCAACTTCCTGTCCTGTCCCAACCTTTTTACCTGATATGCTATTGTAAGTAAGTAATTGTAAGAATATACTAATGTAAAAAGATTGCTGTCAGTCACCTGGAAGAATGGTGTGAGTGATGTTTTGCCTTGTCAGCTGTAAAATAAACACAAAAAAAGGAAAATAACAAAAATTCCTGCAGGCTTTTTTTGCAAAAACCACCCCAAAAAACCCTCCCCAAACTTTCCCTACATTTATTTTCTTGTTCCACTGATAATGATTAATTAAACTGTACTTCAAGCACTTACAAAAATAATTAAACAAACAGAAAAATTCGGTATCTCATACAAATAATTCCATGGAGAGTATCCACATAGCAATACATAAACAGTGTCTGGAAAAAAAACATCCCGAGAGGTTGACCAATTTTAATAATTTGTGGTAGGAATATTTCGGGCACAACTTGCCATTAAATGACAGGCCGTTTTATCACCTCACCCGACGTCTGTTTCTGCACTACCTGAGGAAAACTGAACCAACAAAATATGAGACGAAATGAACAAAAATACGTCAAAAACATCTCCAACATTATCGACTGCAATTTGAAGAAGAATTGATAGATCTTAATAATTTTGGGGTCAAACATTTTTAACACAACTGCCCATCAAAAAACCGTTTTAGGTCCCACCTCACCCAGTGTTTGCTTTTGCACTATCTGGAAAAACCAAAACAAGCGACATGTATGTTGAAATGAACAAAAACTACAATAAATTTAAGATTTTCAGAGTCGCCTGTCCCCTAACAGCCAGTCAATTACACTGTTTGAATGTTGCGGAGCAACGTGTTTACCAGATAACCTTTAAAAATATTGATAAATTCAAAAATTAAGTGGTAAAGTCTGGATTGTTCTGGAGCAGAACATTATTGACACTGCTGTCAATAAAAGAAGAAACCATCTCTGTGGCTGTGGTCATGTAATGGGCTGACACACACTGAAAAAGAAAGACAGCGAGACAGACAGACAGACAGTTGACCTGGAGATAGTCTGGTGGCTGATTGTCGATGTAGACCTGAAACGTTGACTTTCTCCTTCTCAAACACACTCTAACAGACAGACACATGCACATATTGCGGCAGGAGTGACAAGCATAAAGTCTACATCAGTTGACCCCTGGCAAAATGTAATAACTACAAGCTGCAAAGTTCTTCAACATGCCACTTAAATATCTACTTCATTACCAAATGAAATACAGCCAGCAAATCTGTGCATTATTTATTGACAAAACTGGAAAAAAAAGGTGAAAAAATGCATTGTGTAACAAGTTGTCTTCACTTTTTATGAAATGTTGTCGATGACACATAGAATGTTGTACCAGTCAACCCTCGATATGCTGCTTTATTAGCATATGTTTTTAGTAACAATAACATTAATACGAATCAACACGATATCACATTGGGTAATACGTATCACTGTTGTAAGGGCGACTATCAAATTTTTTGCACTGGACGACGTGTTTTGATGGGGACTGATTTCCTAAGAGGGTCTTAACATTCATCTTCCATATTTTTCCCCTCCAAACCCCCAAAACCGCCAATTTTTGGCCCATTTTCGGACTTAGAAAAATTACGACTGAAAATGAAAAAGCTTAACAATGGAGATGCTCAAAAAATCAACGTCCTGACCCCATTATCTTTGAGGCGCCATATATCCGTAACTATGCAAGATAGACACATGGTCACAATGGACCACCTATAGGAAGTCACCCACCACGAGTCAAATGGTCACGTGATTGGTTTTGATCAAAATATTGCTTTTAAGTCACAAATTCACAATTAAATTTGCTAATAAAACACCAAATATTAAATATAAAAAACTTATCAGTTTACATTACTGTGTAAGGG
>Ga0209671_1003726_pt1 | contig 14811 bp, 11 predicted proteins | sample WorMetHERISLAND2_2_FD_187401 | JGI IMG/M metagenome (GOLD analysis project Ga0209671, IMG submission 187401) | Marine gutless worms symbiont microbial communities from Max Planck institute for Marine Microbiology, Germany - Olavius geniculatus... | ecosystem: Host-associated > Annelida >... | reverse complement strand
ATGTGGGGAAGACAGACTACCAGAGCAGCGGACACGGAAAGAGCGAGATGACAAGTATGATTTGAACCAGTTTAAGACGGTGCCGTGAATGCCAAACCAGGATGATAGACGAGAGAGTAGAATGTTAAAATTAATGTTAAAATGTTAGAATGTTAAAATTCGTTCAAGTACGTACTTCATATGACTTACTGGAGTTGAATGAATTACTGGACGTTTTGATGGATAGGGTGAAGAATCAGTGTCAGAAAAGGCCGCCGTGTGGCTAATTTCTGTGATAGCCACACGGCCTCCGTGTGGCTAAGTACCGCCTATTATCATATTCGGTGCCAGTGCGGTGGGTGTGGCCGCTACGGCGTTTTTTGGCATTGCCCTACGGCTACTCACGATAATCAAACATGCGTAAAGCTACACAAGCGAATACATAACCATACACTTTATAAAATTTTAGCTGAAAATTGTCAATGCGTAATAAATTACTGAAATTTACCATCAACGTAAACAAAACAATGATCACGTGATGTTTACATTCATTCATTCTTTTATGACACTGTTTGAATAAATAAGTAAGACTGTCCCATCTAACTCAAATGTTTGACGTAATGCGCGTAAAAAACACAAGAATGAAGAATGATGTGCCATCTTTAATTTAGATAATAATGTTAAAAAATGTAGCAGCGAGTATGTTCGTTAACAGAAACAAAACAACTTACGAAGTTCTAAAACAAAGTCGGGGCATTATTCACAAGGTGCACGTAGGCTATACCAAATTACCAAATACTGTATAAGCGTCCGGGCGCTTATACAGTATTTGGCTATACTGCTGCACGTTGTATAGCCTATCACTGCCACATTGCCACTGCCAGAGTTCTCTTGTCTTCAGTATAGGCCCAACTCATAGGCCATATAGACTATAAATTTTGCTACCTTGGTTAGGCTTAATGCTACGTTGATAGGCTACGTATAGTACGTACGGCTTTTATGGTAAAACACATTTGTAGACCTCGACGATTTATTGGGCTGCACAGAACACGTCGCATGTTCACTCTCATCATGACGACGTTTTAGTCGTTTACCGGCATTTGCGACGCAAATGACTGTGTTGTTGATTTGTTAAGTGAAAAATTCCCACACCAACTTATTTAAATTTCCCAACTTTTTCCAGGAGCAAACGTTATTAGGCAGGCCTACAACTGCAAGCAGAAGCGGCATGTACGATTTTGCTGAGTGATTGCGATGCTAGATATCGACAAAAACCTTCATTCGCGATTATCCTTGGATCATTTTAAAGCCACATAAAGACATTAACCAAGGAGTCCCACTGCATGTCTACTAACTAGCAAACAACTGCGTTCGCATCTGCTATCGGTTGTCGTCTGCTAGTGCGAAGTCACCAGAAGTCACGTGACTAATGTCGTCGTCGTTGGTGGTCGTCAGCGAGCTACGTTGACCATCGACAGTATCAGCGGACATCTGAAGGACTGCGTGTTCGACCGCCGCTATTGCCTGCTGCTGCCCGCGCTGAGATGCGGAGACTGATGACGCTGCCATGACAACGGTCTGTGAATGGTATGATCCAGCGGCGAGTATCTGCTGAGCGCGAACTTGCGAGCGAGCGATAATCTCGTTAATCTCCTCCAGTCGACTTTTGTTACTGTACCGACATCATGCATCAAACACACGTAATGCGCAGATATAGGCCTATGTTAAAAATAAGTCGATCATCACAACAAAAGCACATGTAGCCTAGGCTTAAAATGCAAAAGTAGTAGTAGGCCTATAAAAGCCTACTACATTTCAACTTTTGGCCTTTTTGTGTTTAAAACTTTAGGTCGGTTTTCCCATAGATAACTTTTAGCAAAGAATTGCTGGAATAAGACGTTTTAAAGATCACGTGTCTTTCCTGTCGCCAAACCAAAAGCGACAAAGCACTGAATGTGCAATATGGTCATACGTAGGCCTAATTTTAGTAAATAAAAATAGTTATGTGCACCTTGATATATTTGGCGAAAAAAATTGTTATAGTGGCATATTTTTGCCGAACTTAACAGCTTCTTGTATTTTTTGTTCGACGGCATTTTTACCAAGGTGTACTACATAAACGGTAGCTGGGACTCTGCCAAAAGTGCCAGACTGGCTATCTGAAACTTACGTAGCCTACCACGCCACGTCTTGTTGTTTGAGTAATCTTTGCGTACAACAATGCGATCGATGTTTGGCAGTAAGTAAAAAATAGAATCGACCAAAAAATCCATTTTTTATCATTCTTGGACCTTTCATAGTTCTTCGAGGCGGCACTAGTATATGGAGACGAGACGACGTCATGAAACTGGGCTGGCAACAGTCAGATCGACTAACTTGGCGGGTTCGCTGTTGACGACCGTGTGTCTGCGGATGGCATGTAGCTGCTGACGCAGTCGCTGGTTGTCCTCTCTGAGAGATGCCAGTTGAGACTTGGTGACGCCATGCATTGCTTGCTCCTGCTCCAAAGCTGCTTCCAGCACCAGCATCTAATAGGTTCCAGACACACCGACCATCATCTGTTATATGCATCATAATAGGCCTACTGGGCGGTCCGCAAATAGTAAGCTCCCTGTCTAGCACACGTCCATAACCCCATCAAGTATTAACAGATTTTTAGTCGACAGTAACCGTCGAGTTTCTGTCGTCCGTCCGCCTGTCTGTCTGTCCGTCGTCGTCGTCGTCTGTCACGAATGTATCGTGCCTAAATGGTGTCAGAAAGATTTAGGTTACCATTGATCACTAATAGAAAGTCGCATATTGGCTTCCAAATGACATCAAAATTCAAAATAATTGACCTTGGATAACCTTGAGGTGTCATAACGCACTATAATATGCCAATCGTGCGGTATATTGGCTAAACGGTAAGTCGTAGAGGGTCGGCGATGGTACCGTCGGACAGGGCGGTGGCAACTTCCTATAGGCTGTCAATAGTAACCATGTGCCCATCTGCAGCGGTTTCGCCGCAATTTCTAATGGAAAGTTTCAAGTAAAGTAGCCGTATCTCGCAAATGGTGAGAGATAGAGCCAAGGTTACTATTAATCACTAACAATAATAATACGTCCTTTCAGATTACATGAAAATCATTGACCTTGGATGACCTTAAAGTCAATACGCGCTATTGTGGCTAAACGGTGCGAAATAGGGCCAAGGTTTCTATTGATCACTAATAGGAAATACACGCCCTTTCAAATAAAATAAAAATCATCGACCTTGGATGATCTTGAAGGTCACTGACAACCAGTACGGTTAGCTATCTTAGCGACGGATAAACTTCTTGTTAATTTTTTTCAATAGCCATTTAGTGCCAAACTTGACACACGCTAACTATCACACCTTAAACAGTGTTATAAAATATAATCAGCTTTAAAACGAACTGTAACAAAACACAACTTATCTACGAGACTACGATTCTAAAGCAGACTAGATTTCACAAAGTAGTGTAGCGACGTCTTCAATGTGTGGTGAAATTTTTAACGACCACTCAATTGCAACGTTAACGCGGAGTATTTCGGTAAAGAAATTAGAAACAGGTCAACATCTGATGCAGTTAGCACAAAAATTTAGGGACTTACTTCTTATTTGCCAACTCTGTAATGTACGAGTCGTATTTATCTCAGACTGCTCGTATTTGTCCTCGTGTTTTGTCATTGCGTTTGCATTACTGTTTAAGTTTGTGAAAGAAAACAATGCAATTAAACACTTACAAATTAAATAAAAAAATCATGCAGCTAATCCGAACGGGATATCTCTGCATTTCAGAATATTTACGATTATTATTAAATCTAAGTTAAATCTACGTCACTCGTGCACAAAGATCCGCTCATATGTTTCCAAACAAAAGTGTTAAAAACTATAAAGTAAAATAGGCTACATTAATTCAAATGCAGTGTAGAGTTAAAATGTGCAATTGCTAAGTTTTTTCAGCTTGGCAGCAATAACTTAATATAGACTAGTCACTAGAGCAACGAAATTGAAGTAAAATTCGTGAAAATCAAATTGTGTAGATGTCTTGCTTATTAAAATATACGGATAATAAAAATAAAAAAGCACGTGCCAAATTAATAACAGTCAGTATATAATAAAACACTCGGTAAAATTAGAAAATTTACCTGTTTGTAGCACTGCCGCGAAAGCAAAATAAACAAAAAACAAGCGTTATTGTCGTTATATATGCACGACTAATTGCTAAAAATAAGCAAAATTGTTTCAAACACGGCCACATTCCAGGTGAACGAACGTCAAACGGGTTCGCCCTTAATTTTTTAGTTATTGTATATAAGCATCTGCGCGATGCAGACCAAAAGCTCTGACATAGCTCTGACTAAGTTCCAACCACGTTTTTCCGCCGTTTCTCTTGTCTAGCTCCTTTCATCTTTATAGACGTAGGCTTATAAGGCGTACGCCGCTTGACGTTAACTTTTAACATGCCCAAAATGAACCTGCGAAACAAACTTTTTTGTCCCATTTAATCTCTGATTTGTTTCAATTTCAGTGATAGTGCTTCTAAATTTAGTAGTTAATTTTGTTTTTTAAACGATAAACGCACACATCAACAGAATCATATTTATATCATCATTTATATTCAAGTTTACGAAATACATGTAAGTGACCACAATACACTCGTAGATGGCACATAGTTTAACTGATTACGTTAAATTTCTTACACGCTAACAATCTTAATTTCTCGGGCGTTTAAACTACTAAACTCATTTCCAGTATGCATAAATGTGCATAAAAAAGTAAACATAATTTTTTTCAGACGAAAGTTAGCTTACTTTGGAGCGGAATTCGTCCATCTTTTGCGTTTCTTTGTTGTAGAGCTGAGCCTCGAGTTCTCTACGCGAGTTAATCTGCTCCTCCATGCGATGACGAAGGTCGTGTAATTTGTTGTTCACTTCAGCTCTGTGCCAGTGTCAACAACAGCTGCATTTTCAGCTTGGATTTCAAAATTATTCTAAAAAAGTTTACTGTGAAAATACTGATAAAACCGTTTCTAATTTCTGCTGCTAAAATTATTCACAGACAAGTTTTGATACAGAAAGCTATAATCTTAATTAACAAATAATTACTGCATTCATAATTTTACTCCAAAACGCTGAGCAACGTACAGCGTGCCCCCAAAATGGCACCATTTTGTACGCCTTAACTTCACCAAATATTGACCAATTTCCAAAATTCTTCCTCTGTCAGAATCAAAAAAATTGTAATAACACTGTCACTTAAGATTTCACCATACTTCAAATGCGTTGCTACACTATACGTTGTCTTGTAAAAGCACCACGACGCGGCGTTTTGTCTTCAAGGCCAAGATTTGTTTTTAAAACACTATGCTTTCGTGTACATTTTTTCTGCTCGTGCTTAGTGACATAATCACTAATGTCATTAGCATTTGGTCAGCGTTTTTCGAAAGTTTTATTTGTTTATAAAAAAATTGTGACTATGAGAGTGGAACGCTTAACTTCTGACGATCGTAATCTGGTTCGGAATTTGCGCATATTAAACATTGACATTTCACATTTGGGGGCCACACTGTATGTGATAAAAATAATTACGTATAATCAATCGCAGTACACACGTAGCTACGCCAGCAACTAATGGTGGCGAATATCTAAAAAATGCAAATAAAATAAAACGACTACATGAAAACAGATGTATCATTTTGTTTGCACTCGTATTAACAGTAATCTAGCAGTAACAAGGTGTGCAAAATAGCTAAAGTTTGCAAACAGCAATGTAATTATTTGCACAACAACAGTACATCATATATGTAACCACGAGAAAAAAAACATTATCAGCAATTTTCACGAAATAACGACGGTGAGAATGGTGCAGAATGCAGATCTATTGCATCGCACACGAACCACGCAAGTGAACATGCCGTGATAAAAAAACGGCTCTGAAGGAATAAAAAAAGTAGCAAACTCAAACAAAAACAATCTCGATGCCTGTGCTCTGACGTGTCTGCATGCCCTAACCTTAAAAGTCATTCGACATATCTTTATTTACAAAATCATTCTAATTATTCCTTTTGTTGAGAAAGCCTAGTGCTCGCTAATGACAGCATGTGTTCTGGCTAGAGCTGTCGAAGCATTAATTTTTAACGCATCCGTTAACGCGTTAATAAGGCATCACTAATATTGCTGATACTGTAGATGAACTACATTGAAAGGGTGACAATGAAATGAAGCAAGACCGTAACAGTAGTGACGGTACGGCAACAAAACAATTTTTAGTTTTTTATCTACTTGAATATTATTTGATCGTCAAATAACCGTAGTTTTATGACATATTGGAACTCCTGGTTCACAGAATTAAGTAATTTCACGTATGTGCGTTAATTTTTTAAGGCGCGTTAATTCTTTAACGCGTTAACGCATTAAGTTAATGCATTAATCCAACAGCTCTAGTTCTGGCATTGACGAACTGCAAGCACCTGCAGTAAAAACTCCGTCAACGAACATTTTTTTCTGTGCAACGACAAAATCGTGATGCAATCATACAGCACGTAAAAGGCAACCATTCTCATGGGTTGTAGCCTGCTTTGCTGACGTCATAGCCTATTGGGTGTGCGACTGTGCGACGTGCGTCCCTGGCTTAAGTTATGGCAAACGCAGCGAATACGTTTTTGTTAACGCACGCAAACCACGTCAGAAAACACTGCACGAACCTTGTAGCTTCTATGCCAGCGTCATTCTCGATTTTTGCTTGCAGTTTTATTAACATCACTTCTAGTTCTTTGTTTCTAGACATTAACATTGGCAGCGTTGTATTACTGTTATTATTATTCAGTATTTTCGCGTTGCAGTATATAAACAAACAGCATTTAGCTAAGCGTATCATTGTAAACTAACCAAAGTAACTCCACAATTATGACTATTCATTTAATTAATTAGATAAATGCAACAGCTGAATTCATCTCGATTGATTAAAGCACATACTGTACCGCATAATAAACGAATAGGTCTACATGTATACCGGTAGTAAAATGATAAGCCTAAATATTAAAAATCTAGTTCTGCACATACTGCATTTATTTTCTGTACAATATTTCGTCTAGTTGATGACGAAACACGTACCTGAACTGAAGCTGTTCTTTCGAGTCGAGCTCTGAATCAAGTTGACTCCGCATCTGACTGCACTGTTGCTCCAGCCGCTGGCGCGCCTGATTGGCTGCTAGCAGGTCACCATGGAGACGCGTAGTGACGTCATCTTTCTCGCTGATCTCGCGCTGTAAGCGTTCCGCTATGCTCCGGGCCAACTTGGACTCGTGCGCTAACTGAGAGCACTGTCTGTCGAACACTTCTCTGTACAATTTCATTCAGCACAAAAAACAAAATGCCGACCGAGCGTTTAACAGCAGTAACACTATACATCAACCTGTGTGTCGCCTAGACCAACACGCAGTGGCATCATGTCAGAAAAGCATGCCCCTGTTCACCTAAATTTTAGTATTGGGAAGACTTTCTTCCAAAAATGCAAACTTTTGTGTTGGAGATTCCCATTTTGAGAGAATTTTAAAGCAAACCTAAAATGTTGAAAAACGCTCATATCTCCGCCGTCGGAAATTTGCAGTTTTCTGTTGTTGGAATATTGCAACTTCCTGTTTTTTTTAAAAAACGACGCCGACGCCAAAGTGCATGCGTGTTTTACGTTATCTGACCCCTTGTAAATTATACCTTGAAGTCATCGTTCAACGTCGTTTCACGAAATGGCCATAAACAAACAAAAGTACAAAAGTTAACGTTATACTAAACACGGTAAGTCACTCATTATGGTTTAGAGAGCTTAGAATCCTTGCGCAAAGTAAAAACATAACCTAGGCTTATATTTACTGCTGATGAGCCAGCTCCTTGTTGAAAGTTTGCTGCCTGTTGATCAACTCCTGTTGCCCAGCGTCCAACTGCGCTCGCAAAGCTTTCACCTCACCCTACGGTACAAACACCAGTCACTAGGGGGCTTTAGTTTACAATACAAAACATACTGCTGGCTGATACCGTGATACGGTTCATGCTGATTTTTTATTCCTTCAAGTTCCTTGCAGCAAAATCGTAGCGCCTCACAAACTCTCTTTTCAGCTCATATTGCATGCATCTTTACTCAAGGTTAGCATACCTTAACTGTGTCGCTACATTACCGTGTAAAACACAAATTGTTAAAAATCACTGAAATCACAGTAATACGTGTGCAAATATTATTTTCTGAAACCATTTTCTACTAATTTTTATACCAAAAGTAAATAATGTTGAAAATTTGGACAAATTTTGTGAATCTGTAAACAAAAGGAGCCGACATTATTGTAAATAATTATTTTTTAATGCAGTGACAATACACCTGTAATGTAACCTGCCATTTAGCAGTAAAACAAAGCTTTGGTTAAGGACTTATACCACTTCTTGGGGAATTCTGTCAAAATTTTTAAAGATAAACTGCAAGAGCGTCGTTACTAAAAAGATTCGGGAAACAGGAAGCACCGACCAAATGCATGAAACTGGCAGACTGAAGCATGCACGTACGGAAGAGAACATGACCACTCAACACTGTGGATGAAATGGTAGGCGTACTGAACCTCAGAGACCAAAAACAAACATATCGTTGAACTCGCCAGATATCTAAAAATAGCCTATAGGTTTCACACAATGTGCCGTCATACAGATCATTCACCGCGAGCTTGGGCTGAAGCGTCTTTCATTTTCCAACACGCTTTTTACCTGTTATAGTTGGTTTTTCTTGCATTTATATTTTACAAGGTAGTGTAGCGACACAGTTAAGGTGTGGTGGGACACTCAACAATTGCTTTATTGCCAATTGTATAGGAAGTGTGCCAGTGAAAAAAAATTTGAAAATTGGTTGATAATCAGTAAAGATATGGCCAATACCAAGTGTGACATTTTTTTGAGACACAGTGTATAAACGAACGTTACCTGTAACTCGGCCAGCTCGATGGTTTTGTCCGATCTGTCATTTGTAGCGAGCAATTCTTTTCTCAACATGAAACACTTTTCCTCCTCGACACTCAGCTCGGTCTCGGCCCGGTCAAGTTTTAGACGCAGCTCACTCGAGCTCGCCTCGAAGCCGAACTGCAACGATGAAGAGTACCACTCAAACAGCTCAGAAATAAACATTTCACTTCACTGTATAAAACGTAGACAAACTTAACTTACTGACAAAAAGCGTATAGCTAATTTTATGCAACACTCCTGTAGGCCGCATTAAGCCTTTTGTCGTCCGTCTGTCTGCCCATTTGTAGCGTACAAGCTCGTTAATTAAAACAAAAATGCACAGAAAAAAATTGGCACAAACGATTTCCATAGTAAAGGTAATAAAAGGTCCAAGAGCATGATCACCGGACATTAGTAATTTTATAAAAATGACGCATATGTCGTGTAATCACAGCTTGTGTGGTGACTAATTTACTGCCAACGTCTAAGACGCTCGGCAACTGGAAGGACGGTCGCATATCATGTCGACATTCGGCGCCGACAATGTTTGCTACATTTACCAAAAGTAGCTAAAAGCGTGTGACAATGCAGTAGCATAATCTGTCTGGTTGTAAGCGTAAAGTGAAAGATAGCGTGCAGTCCGACAAACCTTTCTAGAGCGCAGCTCACAAAGCAGCTGACGCAGACAGTCGGCTCGGTGCTCGGCTGCTTTGCGTTGAGCGACTTCCTGGACAAGCACCTGCTGCAGCTGAGCTTCACCCGCCACCATGACGTCACTGCACCGCTCTGTTGATGACGTCACACCATCACCCAGCACCTGCGAGCAACCGCCATCCATTCCGCACTGTTCAGTCACTGAGAAATAAACCACGTTTTGACGATAAATATTTGTAGACCGTTTCCTAGTGAATACGTCCTAATACCAGTGGACAGAGTAGACAGTTACCTGATTAACGAGACCTACGAGTAAGCAAAGTAACGCAGTTGGTAGATAAAAAAGCGATATGCATGATAAGAAAAAACCAAGACAAGTTGAAAGAAATCTTACAAGCTTTTTCATATGTATGACAAATTGTTCGCCATGTCGGATAGCTAGCAACAAACAAAAATCGTTTCCAGGAAGGCATCAGCGACTGCCAAAACGTTACCAGCAAATTAGCAAATAATCGTAGTATCTTGACGAATATTATCCACGTTGCTCATTACGCCAGGTTTTTATTTAACCGACCTATTTTCCACTAGTTATTCCAGCTTAGAATAGACACATCCCGACAGGTAAATTCTTAAAAACTTTCGTGGCAATCAGTAAGCAAACCAAGTAAGTCAATATTTACGTACACTTCATAAAATAAATTCAACGGAAAATACAACAGGAATGAGTGAAAAAGAAACCAGTTCAAGCTGTCGACTTAGAGACGTCCAGCTGTTGGTCTCCCGAGTCTGAGACTCCTTCACAAGTGTTTCTTTGAGATCAGTGATCTGTCGACGCAGCTCGGAACACTGGGCGTCTAACTGAGTCTTCTGAGACACGCACTCCTCCGATAGACGCTCAACGGTCGCCTGGTAGCACAACGCACGCACACTACACACAGACTGAACCTCAAGCCTTTATATTTTCAGCTCCACATTTTATTTCCGACTAACAGTAGATAATGCTCGCATTTCTAAAGTGTATTAATTTTGTCGTTATTTACGGCTTCATTTTTTTTCAAGTAGACTTATAGTTCAGCAGCTTTTTCACTGCATGCATAAAACTTTTCAAGTGAGCGAATCTGTATGGCCACAATACGAGGGGCGTTCAAAAAGTTCTTAGACCAACATAGTTATACAAGAGAGATATTCATCATATTTTGCTACTTTTAGCACACTTTTCCGGAACTAAAATGCACTTGACATAGTGTTTCCCCAATGCTTTGATTTTGTTGTAGAATAACTTTTGACGATGGTCTTCCAGCTAGCAATTTACCCTGCAGACTATGTTTTCGTTGTAAGCCAATGTGTCTTTCATGTTGTCTAATTATAGCCCGATAATAAGTTATGCAATATTGCAGTGCTAAATGATACGAAACAGCAACAAAGTGTTATTGGCATTTATTCTGTCTATTTATATCAAATTACAAACTTGCTTAATGCGTCTCGTAATCTGTGCGGCAAATTGCTGAATGGAAGACCACGGTCACACTTTTTACGCGCGAAAGCAGCTACTGCTTTCAGCGCGTCTTAGCTATCGCAATTCTGTCCGTCCGTTTGTCTGTCTGTCTGTCTGTCACACGGGTGAATCAGTCAAAAGCGGTGCAAGCTAGAATCACCAAATCTTTACCATCGGCTGCGCGGAAGACTTTAGTTTCAGGAACCGTAAAGCTTTTCTATAAATTTGAAGCGGTCACCCCGAACGAGGGCGCTAAATGAGAGGGGGTGGGCAAAATTTGCAATTTTTGGCCAATAAGTCGCTGTATCTCAGTAACGGTGCGAGATAGGGCCTAGGTTACTATTAATCACTAATAGGAAGTCGTACACTGGCTTTCGATTGGCGCCGAATTCAATGACCTTGAATGACCTTGAACGCCAAAATAGGTGGTTTTATGAATTTTTTTGGCGATTTCGGGCTGCGACACAAGTCTATATCATTCACAAGGTGGCGCCACGAAACTATCGTTATGCGATCCAGATAGAGAATTTGGTACTAGTATATTAACTTAGCGTGAACACCCATATTTTCAGCTACACTACTAAACCGGAACTGCTATAAGCTTTCGCGCGTCTCGTGAGCATTAGCTCAAATTTCTTGTTCTACAATGGAATCCGAGCTTTGCAGAAACGCTGGACCAAATCCGTTTTAGTTTAAAAAAATATGTTGTAAAGTGGCAAAATACGATTTGAATATCTTCTGCTTAACTGTATCGGTTTACGAACTTTTTAACTGACCCTTGTACATCAGCGATACAGGCAAACGGACAGAGGGACTGACATAACATTACAGAAGGACGGACTGACAGACAACCTACGGTGGCAATACCGCACATTGCATTGAAAAGCAAAAGAGTGCAAAATAATGTGGAAAAAGAGTGAGAGATCCGATTGATGACCTGGAGTTGTTTGCACTGTGTCAGTTGTCGGTCGAGTGCATTTTGAAGGCGCATAACTTCATTCTCAGCGTCAAGTCTTTGCGTCTCTGAGCGCTTCACTTCAGCCGTCAGCTCAGCGTTTGTCCTGCCCGCAATCACACACTCCAATAGCCGGTTCTACTCTACTTCATCTTACTGCACAATGAGCGAGCACCTATAGCTTACTGATTTGTCTTAAACACTGCAGACTCAGCCTCGTCCTCGAAGCGCTTCAAGGACAAAGAGCAGTGCACGGCCTTAGCCTTGGCTTTGATGACAAAGTCCTTGGCTTTGATCTGAGCCTTGACCGTGCTTTTTGTAAGTTCTTGGCATCGGTCTTGGCCTTAAACACAAAGTTCCTGATAATATCACTAGCATGACTTTAGCTCAGAAGAAAGGTACTCGAATAGTTTTTAATATCCTATGCACACCTTTGTGACAATTTAGCATCGTACACAAAATGAAAAAAACGATTGCAATTTAAAAAAAAATACAACACATTTTATTCAGAGCCGTTGTGCACTTGCATATATGCACTAGTAAACACAAAACACTTTTAATGAAAACTGTGATCAATGACAAAACAACACCAAACTAGTGCATTCGTTTGTGTATGACCACATTTTGACGTTATTTTGTTGTGAAAATATATGGACGCAGACATTACTTGCTTTTTTGACGTTATGAGAGACTTAAACTTCAGAAGTCAGGTTTTAAAATCGGTAGTAAATTACCTGTGTTTTTAACCCAAATAAATAAATATTGACGTCTAAATTGACAAATAACGTCATAATCATACACTTTGCCATGAACAAAACATAAGCACATTATACACTGGTGGCTACATTTATATCGCCATGCGTGCTAAAGTATGTTTTAATGAACTTACTCTACTTGGACGCCAAGACGGCTGCGGAACACATAACAATATATCACTCACAATATTACACTTTTGTCTAATAAACAACATCAAACAGCCATATGCTTGGAATTCTACGCAAGGTGCAATTGTTCTTGTATGACATTGACAACAATCTTACCTTATTTCGTCTCAATGCATTTTGACATTTAAAAAAAATAGTTTCAAAAATAGTTTCAAAATCGGTATTTAGTCACGCTTTGATATTAATATTAAATCATATTATACAAAGTTAAACCGAAATAGCATAATCCTTGTCGCCATTATGATTTTCACAGCATGAGTAAGCCTAGTCTTAAAACATGATAACCTACAGACGGTTAGGCCTAACAGCGACCCAGATATATCAAAGACCACCCAGTAGTTCATGAATAGCGCGCTGGAAGTTGGAACAACTTACGCAAACCAAACTCTTTCTCAAAATAGTGACCATTATGGTTAATGTGCAGTCTACAAAATGCTGACGTGTTATGAAGAAGAATCGCGACATATAGGTGGCCTAATCCGCGTTCTATCAGCATTGCAGTTTACCTGACTTCGCGCTCGAGGTCTTCGTTCAGTCGACTGTAAGTTTCGATTTGTACATTTTTCAGTCGCACCTGCTCACGCAATTCGCTGATCTGTTCCCTGTTTCACATGCACACGACACGCTGACTACACTGCGAATACAGAAATGCACCGCTGCTATTGTTAGCAAAAGGCCACAAAGCAGCGAGTAGACTAATCTTTCGTGTTAAGGCCAAAAATTTTGGCCTCAAAGCCAAAACAAAGACCAACTCTTAGTGACACAGCCGGATGGGGGGTATTGTAAATGCAAGATTGAGCAGTAAAACTGAGGCCTAACTTTGTACCTGGCAGTTACCTGATACATTCTTGAGGGCTTTTTTAGATTATCTTACGATCACGCGCAGCGCACAAAATTAACTTTTTCACGTTTCAGCGCGGCCCAGCTGAAACATGCTGCGCGTTAATATGCTGCGCGTTGCGATTAGCCTACATTTAACTGACCATCAAAGATTCACCGATCGTATTCAATGGTGTTATCCTGCCTACCGTTGCAGCTTTGGGCGAAGGGTCTCTTTAATCTGCTGAGCTGAGAGCTGAGGTTGCTGAGCTAATCTTGAACTGGCTGATCTAGCCTACTTGTACAGCTTGTGTTTTTACGATTACATTGAACGATTTTGATATAGGCCTGTATGCTGCTTGTATCTGTATATATCCGGCTGTCTTTATATCTGTCCGTTTATCGAGTACACTTAATCATCAGAGTCGCCGCTCGTGTACGATAACTTGAGCAGAGATCAGATGGACGCTAAGCAGCACGCTGAAATGATTTCAGTCTAGTCGGCATACACTTCTAACTTCACACAATATTAGGGGGCTTAGCACTTACTCTGCAAACATGCGACCAAGCACTGGAACGTGAAAAAAGTTAATGTTGAGTGCTGCGCGGAAAAGTGCTGCGCGGGATCAAAGCTAAAATGCGTTAGAGGCTGGGCTTCCGCCCGGATTACGCTGGGGGAAACAGCGCTTCCCAGATCTCTTGGTGGTGGAAAGGGGGCTTACTATCAACAACTCCCCTCCCCATCGCTTTTGTCCTCTCAACTCTAATTTCTGGCTAAGTATACACTGTGTCGGGAAAGAGTACCCTCGCTAGAAATCGTACAATAAAAATGTCAAATCTAAACGAATATAAATAAAATTTCGCACAATTGATCCACAATAAATTAGTAAAAAGACCACCAAGTTTTGTTTAAAAATATTATTTTAGAGCGGAGTTATTAATTGTTGAATATTAATAACAAAATATCTCTGTTACCAATATGG
>Ga0209671_1003725_pt1 | contig 14812 bp, 6 predicted proteins | sample WorMetHERISLAND2_2_FD_187401 | JGI IMG/M metagenome (GOLD analysis project Ga0209671, IMG submission 187401) | Marine gutless worms symbiont microbial communities from Max Planck institute for Marine Microbiology, Germany - Olavius geniculatus... | ecosystem: Host-associated > Annelida >... | reverse complement strand
GGATATTTTTTTCCAGGTTTTCTGTTTATTTCAACACATATTTCGCTTGATCTGCTTTTCCTAGGTAGTGCAGAAGCATACATTGGGTGAGGTGGGAAACTAAATAGTCATTTGATGGCAAGTTGTGTGAGGACTATTCGTACCAAAAATTACCAAAATCTGATAATTGGTTTTCAAGTTACAGTCAAAAATGTTTGGGATGTTTTTTTGAGACACAGTGTAGTTTTATGAAATGAACAATGCCCTATTCTAGTTGCTGACTCCATTTTCCGAAGGTTGGCAGGCAGGTTCACTGATGGTGAAGACCAGACAACAAGCCTACCTGTCACTAGGATAGCCAGCTATACTGGTAGTCGGTGACCTTTAAGGTCATCCAAGGTCATGATTTTCATGCCGTTTGAAAGCCAATATGCCACTTCTAGCAACCTAGGCCCTACATCACATCGTTTAGTCACAGTAGTGCATAACGGTCTTCAAGGTAATCTAAGGTCAATGATTTTCATTTAATCTTACATTCCATATGCCACTTCTTTTATTGATTAATAGTAACCTTAGCCATCACTGTTTTTGAGATATGGTCCATTGAAAATGCACAATTTTCCTACCTCCTGTTCATTCAACCCCCAGTTTGAAAATGTTACTCTTGTAATAGACTGTAGATCACTGAAATTTTGCATGCCGAGTTTCACACACATGGCTAATTATTTGTACAACAGTTTTCCCCTACAACATACCCATTAGCCAGGGCACATCGGATACGGGCGGACGGACAGATGGATGAAAACCAATAGCCAGTAGCTCAGCTGTTGCCTAAGTACGCCTCTGTAGCTCCGCATATTGGCACTATACAAATATGATTAACTAGTATTAGTGCGGTTGGCTGAAACTACTGAATTACAGAAACATTCCTTGCCCAGTTATTGCAGTAATTTTGCTTTCGCTAAGCTAGCAGTGAAACTTGACTGGGAAAAAGTAACCGTTTCAGCGGTGATTATTACGACTGTTAAAATATTATTATTGTTATTTATTTTAGATTTGTTGTCAGTCGGAAATTTAGTCCAATCAGCCCAGGTAGGCAATTCTTTTCACTATCCCAGCGAATTAGTTAGATACAGGGTGTGTCAAAAAATGAACAGTGTCTTTTGTAGTTTTTTTTGAAATACCACTGGGAATTTTGACGGGAAAGAACTTTTTCAGGTTTGTTCACTGGTGTATATTTTATTGATTGTGTGATTTTGGATTCAACTGTGTGCATGGTGGCTGACTTTTTTCAACAAAAACTGCAAGACTTCCAGTCAAAATCTTCTAAAGGAATCTGATTTTTGTTAGGAAAAAGCGAGGGAATTACTGCCAAAAATATTGTTGACTAGTGTTAAGCTTTTATCGGAGCTAACCAAAAAACACTTAAATGATATATCGATGGCTTCTTTTTGCATGTTACGTTAGCACCATACTTCTACATTCTAGCAAGTTTTGTGTTTTCGTGTTTCCTGCAAGTGCAGTTAATTAGTGTAATAAGCATTTTTTACTTTTCTTTCTACAATCACATTCCCAGAGCTTGCTGAGCACTTCTAAATTTACTTACTTGCTGTTATAAACTACTTCCTTGCACCTACTCCATCCAGTTCTTCAATAGATAGCATTCTGACTTTGACGACTGTCTGGAGGATAAGAGAGAAGATTATTAGAAGTGCCATTACTGTTAGTTACATATGCACACTTAGAATCGGCATTTCTTACAATTTTATGTTTAGGTCGTTTTTCTGTGTTTTGTTTCATAAAGGTTAAACTTTGTGTAAAGGCTAAACTTTTTGTTTCGTTATAATGTGTACGTGCATTGCGTGAAATGACTGTGCCCAAAATGACCTACGCTGTATCAGGCGGGACATAAAATCTTACTAACTCGCTTTCCTACACCTATGTTTCAAACTTTTGTTTCGACAAATAGCGTGCTACAAATGCTTAGTACTTATTTACTTACTTACTTACTTACTTTCTTGAAGTCTGGTGAGTCTTTTCGGAGTTTATTTGCTACTTGTGTTTGTGTGTAGTTTAACTACTGCATTGACATCGGCTGGCTTGTCTCACAATATCCCACGCAGTTCAGGTTCACCGTCATTTTACCCAGTTACAATAAATCGATTTCATTAGCAGCACATCACAGCTGATACTGACATAAGAATATTTCACTGACAGATTAAACTAAAATTCTAAAATTGGATTAAGTTTTGGTTGGCTTTTTGGTGGGAATTTTTTAGATTGGTTTACCCAATAAAGCCTACTGTCTTTTGGGGATTATGACCGGTCTGTCAGCCCTGCCACTTACTTGGTGACTGCGATAATTTTTCTTATGCTAAGCTGTTTTTTCAAGTTTTACCTTTGCACGAAGGAGGTTGTGTGAAAGGACACAGTGTGTTCATTCATTCATTTTTTTTGTTCTTCAGCACACCTGGCTTACCACAAGAATTAAGACAAGAAGCCCAGCTATCGCTAGGATGGCCAACCGTACTGGTTGTCAGTGACATTCAAGGCCATCCAAGGTCAGTGATTTCTATCTCATGCAACAGGGCTTATGGCACTTCCTATTAGTGATCAATAGTAACCTTGGCCCTAACTCTCATTGGTTCTGTGATATGGCTAGTTTTCCATTGAAAATGCACATTTTTTTTATCCCTGTCCATTTACCCCCCAATTTGAAAATGTTCCCATCACACTAGGTTGCTGAAATTTTGCATGCCCAAGTTTAAGACCCATAGCTAATGACTTGTACAAAAAGGTTTTTTCTTGGACCTACCCGTTAGCCAGGGTACACTCATTGCGGACAAATGGAGGGACGACAACCATGCCGATAGCTCGACCATTACTTAAGTGTGGTTGGCTAATAGATCAGTGTTCAAGCGCTAGAAGCTGTGAAATATCTGAACGTATAGGACAGACAGACATACGGACAGGCAATGTCTGTAATGTGGCCTAACTTACAGTGTGTGTGAAAAAATGTGCCATTTTTATTTTTCGAACAATTCCATGAAACATTGGCTGATTTTGATCATTTTTTGGCAAGCAACGTCACGAAGAAACTATACATAAATGTCTGTAGGCTTGGTTAGCTCACCTTAATAGTGTTCCTGCGCTACCTTGTTGTTTTTTGAGACACGGTGTATATAACACTTTGTTATATGTAGGTCGCTGCCATTACTCATCGTTCACGGGGACAAGGCGGAAGATAGGTCAGACTTGGAGCTAGAAGCAATGAGTTATCCCAACGTCAGTCTGTGTCAGGCAAGACTTGACCTGCCCTATGGAACTCATCACACGTACGTATTATAATCATAATTATTTACCATTTATATTTATATAGTGTCATATGTATAGCTTCAGTGGCACTGGACTACAGTCGGTCAGCAAGCAGTGACCAGAAATGTTTTCAGATGTCTCTAAAAAGGCCTACTACAGTGAATTTTTTTTTAACAGTTTTAACAAATGTAACATGTAGATTTCAGATGTGCAATTGATTTATATAATTTTAATGGAGACTGTGTGCAAAAATTGCACTTTAATCGACTGAATCAGTTTTTATTTATCAATCACACTTTACACAAAACCGGAAATTGCACATGGGTGTGTAAATTGTAGCAGATGACACAAACAGATAGGCCTGTCAGAACAAGTTACATATTTAGTGTTATGTACCACATGTTTTTATGTGCTGCTCTTTAAGTTAAGCCCAAATTCCATTACGCCAACTTTCACGGAAACTTCCCTGTGGGGAAAGTCGTGGACACAAATCATGAAAGTCGCGGACACAAACCATCCTGACATGTTGAGATGTTTGCGACTAAGTCGGCAACAAAGTTCGCGACAAAGTTCGGGACAAGTTTCCAACAAAGTCGCGGACTTGTCGCGGACACAAATCGTGAAAGTCGGCGACGTGATATGTGTTGCGGACTTTGCCGGGAACTTGTCCCGGACTTTGTCGCAAAGTCGACGTAATGGAATTTGGGCTTTAGTGAATTATATACTGTGTGAACCGTGGTACAGTAAGATGATGCTGCTGCAATATGACAATGGACTCAGGGTTGTCATACACACGGCGAACCTGGTTGAAGGTGATTGGGCTCAGAAAACACAAGGGTTGGTACTACTTCTTTACATTTGAACTAACATATAATTTACACTTGCCATGCTTGCATAATTTAAAAATCCTCATAATTGGCCTTTTAGTATATGTTTCTTGGCAGTTGCTTAATCTTGATAGCCTACTACAGGAGCTGTTTGGTTTCTATTTATTTTGTATTCATATAGTCGTTTAGTAGAATTTTAGTTAAGTTTTTATCTCAAAGCTTGCAAACCATTGGCTGCTTTGTGTGAGCCATTGATTTTTGATTGGATGGTTGATCAGTCGATATATTTAACGACTGAACTGATAAATCACAAAATTTAAGTGGCTAATTTTACCGACACTGTGCTTGCTGTGAATGCTAATGCAGTTGTGTTTGGGCCATGTGACGTTGCTAGGAGCAAAATTTCAACTCCTGAATTGTCTTTCGAGTCGGACTTACATCATCAGGCGTCCACACGTTTGTTTCTGCCCCAATTTTTAATTAGTGTTTATTTTATGCATGTAGGATCTGGGTGAGTCCATTGTTTCCACCGCTGGCTGCAGCAGGGGGTGACAGTAGCACTGGTGAAGGTGTGACCACACCAGGGGGTGACAGCATTGGTGACAGTGTGACACATTTCAAGCGTGATTTGTTGGAGTATCTGTTCGTCTACCGACACAGTCGAGTGACTCACTGGTCTGATGTTGTCAGACAACATGACCTCTCCGCTGCCAAGTGAGATCATTTATTAATCAATTATTACTATTTTATCGTTGATTATTATTATCTTTGTTAGTTAGTTAGTTGGTTTTGTGGCATAGCGGTAACACGTTTTATCTGATTAACAAAGTTACTCTACGTCAGGCTGGGTTAGTACTTTGATGGGCGACTGCCTGCGGGCAGGTAAACCATCTCGGTATGTAACCAGCTGTCTAGGTTAACTCAGCCTTCCATCCCTCCGGGGTAGATAAATCGAATACCAGCCTATCTGGCTGGGGTTAAGGTGGGTGCGTTCACCTGTGTTGGGTGGCAGGTAACATTGTGTAATCGCATACGGCAGGAGACCCTCCATAGCTCTGGAATGGGCTTCCCGTAAAGAGCTATAACACCATGTTCACTTCCGCCAAGGAGGTTATGTTTTTGTCGGTGTTTGTTTGTCTGTCTGTGTGTTAGCAAGATAACTCAAAAAGTTATGGAAGGATCTTGCTGAAATTTTCAGGGAATGTCAGGAGTGGCAAAAGCTACAAGTGATTCAATTTTGGGGGGTGATCCGGAAGGAATCCTGGATTCTGGATCACTTTGAAATTTTTGTTAACATTGCTTTCAATGGGGCATAAGGGAAACCGCTGCCAAACCAAATATGGTGCTGCCACTTGGCAAACAACATAGCCTTGGCGGAGGTCTGCGGTCTCTGACTGCTTTTCTAGTTATAGCATACTTTTTACTTTCATGGTGTTGTGACTCATTGTATCTCGGAAATGGTGTAAGATAGGGTCGAGGTGACTGTTAAACACTATAGGAAGTTGCATAATCACTTTTGATTTCTTTTAAAGACAACGATCTTCAATGACTTGAACAGCCTTACCACAGTCTACTGCATAAACGATGAAATTGAAATTTCCTTGTTACTACTAGCTTTAGTTATAAATGATTGTAACTTTTGTTATTGAATTTAATGATAGTATTGTTATTCTGGAAACAAATAATAATTCATTTGCAACTCTCAGTTATTCAGTTATTTTTTTAAGTCAGTCACTCATAATTCAAATCAGTAATAACCTTGGTAATATTGTGTTCTTAAATGCTGCAGAGTGTACCTGATAGCTTCAGTACCGGGCAGACACATCGCTGAACGCAAGAACCATTTTGGACACATGAAAATGCGACAGGTTATTCAGCTTAGACTTATTTTTTTTCAGCATCAGAAAATTTACGCTGTTCAAGGCTTGTGTACTAGCAAGAGGTGGACATCTTGAACAGCAAAAATATTACGTTGCTAATGCATGGTGTCTCTGGTCAAGGGAAGTCGGGGAATTTTAAGAAGTCAAGGAATGACGGGGAAAATGGATCAGAGAAACGTCAGGGAATTTTAAAAGTACCAGACTGCAAAAAAACAGAAAGCCGTTAAAAAGTTTGTAGGGTGTGACAGAAACCCCTTAAAAATCGTACTCACTGACTCCAGGCATGATGTAACAGTTAGAATGCTGGACTTGTGATCAAAAGATCGTGAGTTGGACCCTTATTCAGGCGCCATCAAGTAGTTGCTACTTGAATGGCTGACTGTCTGTGGACAGTATATTGACCACTTATCATGGTCAACTCAGCCTTCCACCCCTACGGGGTAGGTAAATCCAGTACCAGCCTGTCTGGCTAGGATTACGGCGGAGCACATTCATCTGTGTCAGATGGCAGATGACCCTGTGTGATTCCATATGGCAGGTGATGCTCTGTAGCTCTGCGATGGGTTTCAGTAAAGAGTTACTCGTCTACCTAACTGTTAACCTCTACTCGTTTGTGTAGGTTTTATTGCAGTGTGGCCTTGAATCAGCGTTGAAACACCTGGGCAAATACCCAAAGAAACCCCGGTGCATTTTTTGAGTAAACCCATCCAAAAAATTTTAAAAACCAAAAAACTCATGGCAAATTTAATCCAGTATTAATTTCTTGTTCCACTAATAACAAAATATTTTATTACGGTTAAGTTTATGGCTAAATTTTTGAAGCATTTAAACCTGCAAATTTGCAAATATTGGTATACTACATGCTGTGTGGAACAAACAGAGACTCATATGAATCAACCAACTGAAAAAATGTAGTTGCTTATTTAATGTATCTGCAGGTGTTATGCCAGCAGTGTGGCTTTGAGCCGGCAGCCAGGGATAGTTGCCTTGACCATGAGACACTTCAAAAACAGAGCAGTGTTCTTGGTCTTGGCCTAGGCCTTGGTCTTGCCTTTTACTAAGTCCTTGTCTTTGGCCTTGGCCTTGAACACAAAGTTTTTGATAACATCACTGGTTACAAGCAGTGGCTTCTACGCTTCTCCTCCAAATGTGGAGTCAAAATCAGGCACAAGTTCCCCCAGTTTCAGGCTCAAGTCCCCCCCCCTTCGGGCTCCTTGTTGAGTGTCTAGATTGTCCAGTAAGAATGGGGGGAAACTGTGTTAAGCCATTGATTGCGAAGTGAAAAATAGGGGGCCCGGGCTGGGCATTTTTGTTAAGAGTGTAGATTAAAATTTTCCCTTATTTTTGATCTACGCCCTTAACATAACTCCCCCGCCCTTCTATTTTTCACTGGATGCAAGCTGCGCCAACCTGGTATAAGGATAGCAGCCACATGTTATAGGTGACTTATTTATTGTACTTGCAGGTATTATCATCGCAGTGTGGTCCTGAGCTGGCGGGCGTGGCTAGCTGGCCTGTGATTGGTCAGTTCAGCAGCATAGGGTCACTCGGTGCAAGTGCGGACGGCTGGTTGCGTGGGGAATGGTTGGACAGCATGTCGGCCGTTCGTAGAAATGTTCTGACGTCCACCGCCAAACCCCAGCTCCAGCTTGTGCGTTACTTTTCACTTTAGTTGATCACAGCTTTATTTATTTATTTAGCTAGTTATACAGGGTGGGCCAAAAAAAACTAAGCTATTGTACTCTGTCCATATTTTCGCTAAATGTAGACTAATTTTCACAACGTTTTCGCCAGTAGACTTTGAAAGAAATTTGCTACTCAGTGTCATGCACATCACACTGTCATTACACTACCCTGTAAAACACAAAGGTTTAGTGAAGATATGGACAAAGTATAATAGCTTTGTTTTTTTGTTCACCCTGTATATTTTCATGTTCTTTTAATCATCTGAAATACAGTTGATAGATTGCATCTGTTAATAATGATGCAACAACATTATGTGCACGTAAAAAAATTAAAGAGTTAAAGCAACAACATTATATGCATGTAAAAAAGTTAAAGATAATGGTATAATAGCCATTTAATATTGAGTTCATACACAGAATACGCAATAAAGATACATGATTGAGAAAAAAACTAAATGAAAAATTAAATTTTATACAGAAATAGTAATGCACAAATTGAAAAAATACAAAGTATACCACAAAAATTAATCTCAGTCTACCAGTGATCAATCTGTACATAAAACACAGGGACGGAATGAAACCACCATTTGCAAAAGTCTGGCTATGGCATTTGTGTCATTTTAAAGTTGTTCTACATTGAGCTTGGTTAGTGCTTGGATGGGTGACTGTTTGCAGCACTTGCTTGACAGTAAATTATGGATTCACAGTGGTAGCTAGTAATACATTGATGGCTAACTGACAGTGTATAACCAACACCCATCTCAACTCAGCCTTCCATCCCTTGGGGATAGGTAAATCGAGTACCAGCCTGTCTGGCTGGAGTTATGGCGGGGCGCGTTTACTGTGTCAGGTGATAGATAATACTGTGTGCTCCCATGTGGCACGTGACGCTCCGTAGCTCTGAGGTGGATTATCATTAAGAGCTATAGACACTTTGCAACATTTTAAATCTTTATTACTTTATATCTATTTGTCAAAATGTATAACTGTGCAATGTAGTGTCTGATTATTTCTGACCGTGGTTATTGTGTTATTGACGTGTGGTTATGATGATGTCAGGTATTCCCCAGTGTGGACAATGTGCGTTCAAGCCTGGAAGGCTACGTCGCCGGCGGTTCATTACCATACAGTGTAAACACTGCACGCAAACAGCCATGGCTTAACAACTATCTTCAGTAAGTAATGTTTCTGTGTACTTTCTCTGGGTGATGGGTCGTTAATCTGAAGGGGCATTTGTTCACATTTGGTCAGGCTTCGAACTTTTGGTCCTTTGTAATGAAGGAACAATGTCACGTTAAATAGTTTCCCCCATGTAAAATGTAGCTTGTGGGAGACTTTTCATGGTGAAGATCCTATAATGGGACACCAGCATAACCAAGGTCCACGACTTATCCTTATTCCCAACCTTATTGCTAACTCTATCTCAGTAAGTAAGTAATGCGCTTAATACATTTTGTCAGGAATATTTCGCAAAAAGTATGTCTTCAGCTGTCAAGACTTAGTTCTGGGTCACGAAGACTGTCGGGTAGCAAATTTTAGTCTTTAACTCTCACACATGTTCGCACTAGATCCCATTCAGAAATGTGAACTGTCCTTCTGCCTGTGTCAAAACACTTTATAGTCTAACATTTTTACCAGAGATCTTGGTAAGATATTTTTTTATGATAAGTTAAATTAATTATTTATTACGTTAAGACCTTTGTTTACTTGCTCATTTGCTGCTGCTGCTGCTGCTGCTGCTGCTGCTCCTACTACTACTACTACTACTATTACTGGGTTGGTGGCCTCGCATAGCGGTAACGCATTTCATTCGATCAACAAAGTTACTGTACGTCGGGCCGGGTTAGTACTGCGATGGGTGACTGCCTGTGGGCAGGTAAACCATCTCGGTATGTAACCAACCGCCTAGGTCAACTCAGCCTTCCATCCTTCTGGGTAGGTAAATCGAGTAGCGGCCTATCTGGCTGGGGTTAAAGCGGGGTGCGTACACCTCTGTCGGGTGGCAGGAAACACTGTGTGATCCGTAGCTCTGTGAGGGGTTCGCTCCTTAAAGGTGCGTGGTCACCAAAATTAACATATACATTTCATCCATTTTTCTGAAAGTGCAGAATTTTATGATAACTTTGAAAGTAATATTGGCGCTCAGCGTTCCGTCAACACGGAAAAATTTACCTTTGAAGTCGACGATCTATGAAAACGACATAGAAAATGCGCCACCATGATGACCTGCAGTGACGTCATGAGTTTAGCCTATAGACGTCATGAATATTAATTCATGACGTCTATAGACTATGGTCTAGCCGTGGTTTTTTTTGTTAAAAACATTCTGATTTGATTTGCATTAATTTTGATCATCATGAATATTAATTCATGACGTCTATAGGCTATGGCCTAGCCTAGAATGATGGTGTCGTCGGCTAGCCATTAATATTCATGATCTATATGGGCTAGGGTCATGACGTCACTGCGGGCACTGATAGATTAGAATATTTCGCATAACGTAATGTAATGCCGCATTTCGTTTGAATTCACGCATTAATTTCATATATTTATGAAGCTCAAATCGACATATTATATATGCAAGGTTAAATGTCTAATTTAAATCTACAGAAATTGTGCAAGTGAGTTTGACCGTGGCCATGGACCTTTAAGAGCCATATTCTGACCTTTACCTTTTTACCCTTTACAACGTGGTCTGTTTGTAGTCAGTGGAAGTCTGATGGCAGTGGTCGCAGTTGGGCTTCACCTCACATCAAGACGTACACTCGTATCTCGCCAGATGCCAGTCAGATTGCCTGGTTTCTCATCACAAGGTAGTCTGGTATAAATCGTGCTGCTGTTGCCAGAATTGTTTTCTTTAACGCTTTTCACACCAATAAAACATGCTATGGCCGATGGTCAGAATAAGTGTAATTGCAGGCTCTTCCTGCTTTCTGATTTCAGTTCGTATATTTGCCCCACGTGAACGTAGACATATGGTGAATGGTGTAAGGGTGTGCTTTCTAAGTGGCCAAGGAAATGCCAGTGTTCAGTCCCACTTCAAGCCGTGTTTTTTTTTTGTTAAAAACATTCTGATTTGATTTGCATTAATTTTGATCGAAAGCTAACATTGGTGATTGCCTGAGTAAATTCATCTTTTTGCTGAGCTTCCATTGAGGCACAATAATTATTGAATGTTTTTATCCAGTTTTGCAGATGGGCGAAGATGTAGACTTTTTCTGGTGTCTCAGATGATTTCTGATGCTTGTCATGATGTCATTGCGTAGATCTTATAATATTTTGATGCAACTTTTACTGAAATCTTGCCGATTACAATTTTGCTATTCTTTAACATTTCTAAACGATTAATAGTTCGAATAGTATTACTTTATACAGCTTTAGTTATGTGTCTAGGTCTCCATATTTCGTCCACTATCTGTTGAACCATATGTAAAATTTCTCGTGTGCAACGTGCAGTGCCAACTTGTCGAAGGCTGCCTGGGGCTGCCTGGAGAAGAACGCCAGTCAGCTCATGATCCGCTCCTACGAGCTCGGAGTTCTCTTTCTGCCACAACATTTTGTAACTATACTCTTTTTTTCTTGAGCCGCGGGTTATAGGGTGTACATATCTTTTCACATAAACTCATCTCAGAGCTACGGAGCCTCACCTGCCGTGTGGGATCACAGTGTTACCTGCAAGCAGGGGTCAAAAATGTGTCTGGTGCAAAGTGTGAGCCTGTGACGGCAGTCTGGAGGCTAAAGCCAACAGCATGGTTCAGGGGCAGACCCTCTGGTCAGGAGACCCCCTAAAGCTGAACCCTTTTAGCTTTTTGATGCCCAGTGGAAGTAGCAAATTTGCCTCATTCAGATTCTAATACGGCCAATATGAAATTGACCTACAAGCTCCAATCCGAACCAACCCTCTTTTCTTCTTCCCCCAGAAAAAAAACTTCCCGGATTTGCATCAATTTCAGGAACAACCTTTGGCATAAGTGGGTTGGACATGTTCCCTTGGCAACGCCTTTACCTGCAAGCCAACACAGATGAAATCGGCTCATCTTAACCCAAGCCAGACAGACTGGCACTTGATTTACCTACCCCAGAGGGATGGAAGGCTGAGTTGACCTTGGTGTTGGTATTGTATACCGAAGTGCCAGGGTTGTTAATATTGCAGTATTGCAATTATTGCAATAGGTATTGCAATACCTTTTAATATTGCTAGAGATATTGCAATACTAGTTGGATGTTTAGTATTGCATGTGGTACTGCTATACTTTTAAAGCTGAGCTATTGCAATACTTGAAAGCAACACTTTTTGATGTAGAGTACACTCCTGATATGAGAACGCTGTTTAATTATGCAAAGAATCTTTTCTTTTTTTTTCCCATCAAGATAAAGCCCAAATGAAAAAACAGCATGTCAACTCGACTTGCTTATTGTTTAAATTCTGGGTTGACCACATTACTACATAGTCTGTAATCAACTGACAATTTTTAAAAAGTTGCACGCAGTGGCAAAAGTCAAAATTTATTTTGGGGGCGGGAGCAAACAGTGGAGTATTGCATAATGTATTGCGATAATATTGCTAACAACCCTGTGAAATGCTTTGTCTGTCTGCAGACATTTTCCCATCCAATTAGTGACCACATTGGGGCTGGCTGCAATGAGCAATTGCCCCTTCTCTTCCCCCCAAAATTTTGGGCTGTCGGAAAATTTCTTGTTCAAAAATTTTCGTTCAAAAAGGCACAATTTGGGACTGCAAACCTTCCATTTGTGGTAAATTTGGGAACATAATTGAAGTTTTTGTCGTCAATAATCTCCTCTGTCGAAAATTTGCAACTGTCTGTTGCAACGTTTTGCCTTGCTTACTTTTTCAACCTTTGACGCCGCTGCTTGATAGCAACCCGACCAGGAGTTGAAGCCGTGACCTCTTGACCTCTTGAAGCTCAACGTTCTAAACGTCACACCCCCAACACCAAGCCGCCTTTAACTGCAGTGCACATATTGCCTGTCCATCGGCCCATCAGTTTGTTTGCCTTCACATATGGACTTTTAGCTCCAAAGTAAAAAGCTGCAGAAAAGTCGCAATTGGCGTGAACGTTTTCCGAGGCAGGATTTTAAAATGTCAATTTTCAGTATAAAAGGTTAAAGGTAAGGGTAAGTCATAGGGTCAGATTAAGGTTTTGCAGCTCTGCGCCGATTGCCTCACAGTAAAACCCAAATTCCATTATACGGAATGTCACCGAAACTTTCTCATAAAAGCTTTACCATGAAAGTCGTAAGTCATAATGTGGGACATGAAACGGTGATATCATCAAGAAGTTTTGGCTATCAAACCATTGTGACATATTGAGATGGTTGCAACGAAGTCCATTTCACAGTCTTTGTCACTTTTGTCACAAAGTCAGAGTAATGGAATTTGGGCTTAAGTCAGCACTGGGTCGACATTTTGATTCTCTGGCCTGTTTAGTAGGGCCCCTGTTTGGTTGAACATGATGAACATGCATTTATCCGCTTCTAAGTACAAAAAGGTTAAAGAGGTGTCTATAGCTGTTTATGGGAAACCCACCACAGAGCTACGGAGCGTCACCTGCCATATGGAATTAGTTACACAGTGTTACACAGTATGATATACTGTAGATAGTACAATGGCTGTTTGTGTGTTACACAGGGTGCTACCGATGGAAGCTTTACAACAGACTCAAGTCTATCTGCTGAACAGTGTTCAGTTCACTTTCCCGTCCCTTTTGACTTGCCGCTCACGTCTTATGCCGCAACAGGTAGCTGTCGTCTTCTGTTAACACGATAACATTTATTTCGCTTATTTATTTGATTGCTTTATTTATTCAGTTTAGGGTTTTGGGTTCATTTTCAGTTATTTTTTGCAGGCTACATGGTTACGTTTCCATTTTAGACTGAATTTTTTCTTATTTTCTTGAACGTGAAGCCTATCTGTTGCTGTCCAAAGTTTCAATGCAACCTGCCTGGCAGGCAAATTCTGAATCGACACCGGGACTCTTCCAGACATGATCTGTCTTTACTACAGTCTGTGCTAGCGATGAAAGTATTGTTTTCAGCGTTGTCGCTAAGTTTTCTTGTTTGTTTGTTTGTTTTTCTGTTAACACGATGATAACTCATGAACTGCTGCACTTAGCGTGATGACGTTTTGCCTCGACAACCGCAAGAAGCCTACTGAATTTCAAGGTCATAGGTCATGATCAAAATGTCAAGTTATTGTTTTATTAGTGAACCAAAGTTTACTGAATTGTTTTTATCATGCATGAAAAAAATCGCATTCGACAACGCCATTTTTCACCTTCGTTCCAGAGATATTTGCAATCAATGTCTGAAGTTTCATTTTCCGAAATCTAGTGCACTTTTGATAACTCTTGAAATGCTGCGCCTAGCTTGATGACATGGAGCATAAACATGTAGGCCTACCTTATCAACTTCTAAAAGTGTACTGAATATCAAGGTCATAGGTCAGAGGTCAAGGTCACATGCTTTTGTGTTTATTGATGTGCATAATACTGTGGCTTCTGCAGACCGTACTTAGCATCGAGTAAGGCCTGACGACCTAGTTAATTATTTCACATTAGAGGTTAATTTAACGATGTGCGCTATATATATTCACATTTTACTTACTTACTTACTTACTTCCTTATGTCCAGTTCACACCGGCAACACTGATGCGACTCAGTTATCGACTTGCATTTGTGTCACAGCTGTGAATTGGGCATTACGCGTGCATTATATCAAAATCATTACCTCTGTGGGGGTCATATTTTGGGGGTTAATTGACGGCGGCGTAGACATCTTTATGTTGTATTTGACAAGTGTGGCTGACCGTGGCGTGAACTGTAGATCGTGCTTGGATGGTGGATTTGTCCTACGATGAACCAGACAGTCATGGATGTCAATGGTCGCCATCTTGAACCATCTCCGCCACTCTTATTACGTGTCTTATACAGTGATTTGTACCAGGAACCGTGTACCTAGACCCGGTTCCAAATCCGGGCAATTGGTACCCGTTTTTTGCACCGGTTGCTGCTGAAACTGATGAAAATCTCACTCACTGATAGTGGCGAAATTCAGTACTACCAAGGAGATTCAACTTAGCCATTTTCGTTGACGGACTATATAGGCC
>Ga0209671_1003724_pt1 | contig 14813 bp, 12 predicted proteins | sample WorMetHERISLAND2_2_FD_187401 | JGI IMG/M metagenome (GOLD analysis project Ga0209671, IMG submission 187401) | Marine gutless worms symbiont microbial communities from Max Planck institute for Marine Microbiology, Germany - Olavius geniculatus... | ecosystem: Host-associated > Annelida >... | reverse complement strand
TTTATGCTACGAAATTGATATCTTTATGTGTTGCCTGTTCTCCGAGACCACTGTAGCTTTGACAGTGTTTGTTTTGCTAGGTAATGTGGTCACACAATAAAGGTGCGGTGGGTGGAAGAACTTCACCTTTACGCGCCATAAATTTCTGCTTGTAACAGTGAAAGAATGGTTAAAATCGGTGCTGAATTACCAAAGTTATCCCCAAAAATAAAACTGGGTATCCGTTTTTTTGGACCACCCTGTATTTCTACACAATATTGCAGAAATGTGTCAGCAATATACACGTGGTCTGTAAACGTTCACATCAGCAGATATGTAGTCAGCTTGCATATACAACAATGCAAATTGTACAAACAAAATGCTATTCTATTTAATAGGTACAGTGGCAACACAAAGGGAAACATATAGGTCAAGTTGAACAACGAAGAAGATCACTACTTTAACAACAAGTGGAATAAATGATCGTTCACTACTCAAAGTCATATTTCGAAACCCTTTTATCAAACAAGAGCATTTTTCACAATTACTATTCAGCTAGGTACAAATTAAATTACATGCATTTAAATAAATATACATTTGCACATAACACAACTGGTTGGTGGTAACGCATCATGCAGATTATTGGTTCTTCATTTCTCTAGAAAACAAAATAAAAATTTCACATTTCTAACATTTTCTCCAAAACCAGTATTGTTTAGCAACAAGACTTCGCACAACACTTGCTTTTGGCCAGAATTCTTAACATTTCTGGTAACCATGATTGCTGACTTCTACACACATTAAAAAGGTAATTTCAGGAAGATTTCCCTACACAATGAGCACTTATTTAACATCAGATGCCCAATTTAATGCATGTGACATTCAATATCACGTACCTCAAACCATTTACCTACTTTTGGACATCATCTAAAACATTAACTTCTCATTTTACTAGCACATCGAGCGTGCTCGAGGTTGTTACAGTTAACGCGCTAAATAAATTACTCATTTACTAACTTGCTTACATAAAATGCTTGCTGTTTCATCCGGTTTTCTTATCACAAAAATCTGTTTTTGATCAGCAATGAAGTACAAACAACAAATCAAAAATACTGCAGATAAATATGGGAAATTTCACTCTTCAAAGCAATCATTCAATCATTCATTCGTTCAGTCACTCAATCAATACACATATGCCATTGTCACAAATAAACCACATGCAAATAAGCATGTGGTTTCTCCGACAAACGATGTCGTTGTCATTTCCCCCAACATATGCAAATCGGGAAATGCTGGCAAATTCCGCACAGTCTAAAACGGCGGCGAAGAATAACATTATGTACAACGATGGCTCAAGTTAGAAATATCACAATAGATCTGACTGGAGAACACAGTCTCGAACAACAACTACGACAATAATAATAATAAGAATAATAATGATACTGAAGAAAACAAGACACTACCAACATAGCTGCCCATCGATTTTGTACTACTTATGGAATTAATTGCTCTTGTCACATAATAATTGCAATTTTATCGACTGTTTTAACAATTTTGAAGAGCGACAATTTTTCAACTGCAATTTAATTCCTTAACATGCTCAAAGCACCTCTGTAGTGCTGCATTCAGTGCATTACTAATCTGCATTGTTATTGTTACCATTACGATCAGAACTTGAATGGCTATATGACAGGAATATATGTACAGAGTGACAGTTGTGACAGGAATATATGTACAGAGTGACAGGAATATATGTACAGAGTGGGCCATAAAAACCGTCCCCCTATGTTATTCTGTTTAAAATGCTACTGCATTTGTTTTTATGGACAAAATGACACACCATATAAATTGCTATTCTGTTCTGCACATATTGATGTCAAAACCTAATGAGTATGTCAAAATGTTATTAACAAATAATACGATAGAATCAAAGCACCCCAAGAGTATTATATCACAATGGTGAAACACAAATGGAAATATGTGCTTGCGTATATGTCTAAGTAAAACAGCAAAAACTTCATACAACAACAAGACAGTCAAGTAAACAACTGTTCAGTGTGCCCTACATGAACTTTAACTACAGTTTTCAATCTCGGTTGCCACTGATCAATGACTTTGTTGATCAGTTGTTGATCGAGACTGGCCCAGCAGGTATGCACTCTGTCTTTGAGATCCTCCAAATCCACAATCAGAACTCTGTACACATCTTGCTGCAGAGCACCCCAGACAGCATAATCGATGGGGTTTATGTCCGGACTGTTCGGCAGCCAGACAGAAGGCTTGATGAAGTTGGGTACGTTCTGCTGCAGAAACTCGACCGTTAACTTCGCCCGGTGACGTTACACTGTTTGCCCCATTGTGTTTCCTGTAGAGTTGGGTTGCTTTCATTTATTTTATCCCATTACAAATTACTGAAAATATATTTGCATGAAATTTGTACTTAGAAAATTTGTTACTTTGATTATATTTCAACGTGCGTTATTCACTTTAAATGTACATTACTCTTGGAAGACATAATTAGCTGACATGTAGGGGGACGGTTTTTTTACGGCCCACTCTGTATATACCAAAAATTATTAAAATCTGACATTCTTCCTCAAGTTACAATCGATAATGTCAGGGATGTTTTTTGAGACACAATGCATAAGTCGGTCAGCTCAAACAGTCAATATTCTACGCATCAATATCAGTAATTCACGTGATGATGGCCAGTATGTTGCAGGGATGGTGAACTCTCAGTGTGGTTGCAGACTCCAGTATGACTGAGATACGCAGCAGCAGCAGCAGAAGCAGCATCATTAGTGGTACCAGCAGCAGACTGGTGGCGGTGGACCGAATCAGCTGATGGGCTGAAATGCAGCACCCTCTGTGCAGCCACATTTCTTGCAGACCTGCAGTCACATAGTCTCCTCAGTTTATTACCTCTGCCAAGGAGGTAATGTTTTTGCCAGTTTTTGTTTGTCTGTCTGTCTGTGTGTGACCAAGATAACTCGAAAAGTTATGGACGGATCTTTCTGAAATTTTGACGGTATGTCGGGCATGGCATAAAATACAAGTGATTCAATTTTGGGCGTGATTCAGCAGGAATCCTGGATTCTGGATCACTGAAATTTTCGTTACCATTGCGTTAAAGGGGGCATAAAGGAACAGCTGCAAAACCGAAGACGGTGACGCCACCTGGCAAATAGCATTGCCTTGGCGGAAATACCTGCGGGCTATGACTGCTTTCTAGTTTCTCAATCTTTCAGTCAATAAACTATAGATAAATGCTGGTAGCAGTTGCACGAGAAAAACAGCATAAAACTAACAAGACAAGCTAGAAACGTAACTAGACAAACTATATGCAGTGCTCTATGAAAAACTAGCAACTGTGTTTCGCATGCAGCTGCAACAAATATGCGCCAACTTTCATGAGTTCTTTCTGCAGCAGCAGGCCAAGCTATCAGTAATCTGCAACTGGATGAAACGTCACTTGTAAGCATTTGTCCATTTTTACACGTGAAAGCAGCTACTGCTTTAGTGCATCTCAGCCATCGCAATTCCGTCTGTCCATCTGTCTGTCTGTCCATCACACGAGTGGATCAGTCAAAAAAGGTGCAAGCTAGGATCACCAAATCTTCACTGTTGGCTGCCTGGAAGACTCTAGTTTCAGGACCTGTAAAGCTTTTCTATAAATTCAAAGGGGGTCACCCCGAATGAGGGTGCCAAATGAGAGAGGAGTAGAAAAAATTAGTGATTTTTAGCCAATAAGTCGCTGTATCTCAATAACGATGCGAGATAAGGCCTAGCTTACAATTAATCACTAATAGGAAGTCGTACACTGGCTCTCAATTGCCACCAAATTCAATGACCTTGGATGACCTTGAACGCCAAATAAAGGGTTTTATGGACTTTTTGGCATTTTGGGCTGCGAGACACGAGCAAATTGCGCCAAAATCAATTGAGACAGACATGGATAAACTGCGTACAAAATTTTCAGCATTGAACGTAGATTTCGACGGTCTAAGTCTTGATTTTCTAAGTTCAAGAAAACCTGCACACAAAGGCATCAAACAGCGGTACCCCCGTAAAAGTTGTTATTTCACCGTTGTTGGCCAGTCTTTCGTGAAAACGTTTGCAGATAATCATGGGGATGCTGCCTATCCCAACAAGCACTAGTGACAAGCTTTTCAGTCATATCAACATTGATGACTTTGAAAGACCCTGAACTTCCAAAATAAAAGGTTTTTTGTTGATTTTTGCAATATTCGGCTTCAGCGTGCACTCCAAGACTGAACTGCAACGAAATGGCTGAAGATAGACTGACAATTTGCAAAGAGAAACTGCTATAGACTTTTGTGCGTCTCGTGAGCATTAGCTCAAATTTCTTGTTCACACAGTGGTGTGAGCATCTGTCGGAAAATGAAGGATCCTGTACTTGCTATAGTACTTCTTATACAGTCAGACTTGTTACAAGAAGCCCTTTACAATCTTGGAAGTCGTAGCTGATTGGCATGACCTAATGATACCGTAGCACACTATGCAGCCATCCATTGCCTTTGTCAGTGAACAACTGGACCCACGATTTGCAGCAAGCAGACATACCACTGCCCCAATCAGCCACAATTACAACGTGCCCATGCACCACCAAGTTGTGGCTTAAAGTATTGAAGTATATGTACACTGTGGGCCATAAAAATATGGCACTTTATTTTTGTCAATATCTTTGCCGATTATTGACCAATTTGCAATAACGTGATTATTATGTATCCCACCACACAGTAAATGCATTTCTACACTACCATGTCAAATATAAATGTAAGGAAAAACTAACGATAATAACAAAAATTAGGTAAATGAAAAAACACTTCAGACCAACATTGTGATAAATGATCTGTACGACACTAGCTAGTGTTAGACCCACACAATCTAGTGACACACAGACCTTCACTGCAATGTTGGTCTGAAGTGTTTTTTTTTCAATTTTACTAAAATGTTTGTTTGTTATCAGCATTATGTACAATGTATGCATATTTCATTGATATTTCACAAAGTAGTGTCCAAATGCATTCCTGTATTATTGTACGGTTTAGAAGTATGCCCACTGAATAAATCTCAGATCGCATCACTTGATTTTGTCATTAACCACTTCTTTATGAAGCTTTTTAATACAAATAATATGGAAATCATAAAGGCTTGTCAAAGTTATTTTTCGTTCAAATTACCTAGTGTTCTCATTATGATACGAGTAAACAAATTCACAACCAGAACTAACGCGACTTGAGATTTTTCAGGTTTTTCCCCTGTTTGATATTGCTGTCTCTATAGCTGTTTGCTCAACATGACAATTCTGCGAGTCTAACTCTATATTCTTGTTTTTTTTTGTTTAATTTTTGTCTACCAATGTTCGTTTGGTGAAATAAAGATTATCAAAAACGCATTTATGGTGTGGTGGGATATGTAATAATCACGTTATTGCAAATTGTCTGATGAGTGTGCCAGTGAAAGAATTTTGAAAACTGATCAATAATAAGATATGGACAAAAGTAAAGTGCCACATTTTTTGGCCAACATGTAGATAGAGCATGCATAACTAGGGGGGCTTTCAATACTGTAGTCGTTAGCAAGACATACAAAACCATTTGTCAATGGGATGAACCGACCTTTCAAATCTGCCGGGTGTCGAGGGCTGATGAACGGCGCAGGATGAGATCGGAGACTGGAGTAGTGATGAGACTGTAGTCATCGCAGTCTGAGTCAAACTCAGCATAGAGTTTCCAGTCACTGAGGTCATCAGCCTTCCCGCCTACACAGATGCAACAAGTCCGTTACAGAGCAACACCAGCTATACAAAGCCAAACAGTTTGGGGTTGTAACTTTTTCGGAAAAGTACTACTCTGCGATTTTTCGACAAATTTCTGGAAAAAGTTGGTAATTAGCCCAACAGCAAAGCATATAGATTGGATCGGCTCTTATCCAACGACGCTTGAAACATCTGGATGTGCACGCTTGCATGATTTGTCACAACATCGGTTAACACCGGTGATGTTGTACTGCAACCCCCACCATGCGCCATGCTCGGTTGTCATGAGGGCGGCTGCCATCAAGGGGTCATGCTAAAAGCGCCTGGGTAGATGAGTCGTCACGTCAGCAGCGACCTAATCCTTCCACTGTTTCCTTGGCGCATTAGGAGAAAAACGCCAACCAACCGGATATTCTGCCCATAGAAGCTGTTTGGGCAAGCGGGAATCGTCCATTCAGCACACATGTCCAAACCGTCGAAGATAATTCCACTGAAACTTCTTGCCAACAGTGGGCTGTTTCATGTAATGGTGGCGTATCGTTTAATTTTGTAGCTGGTCACGTTGGGTTAAGCCGTTTCCGATAGAGACAGTTCATCTGGAAAAACTCTAGTTTCGTCAAGTCAGTGCCAAGAGCGTCCAGCAACCAGAAGCGTACAACACTACAACAAAGTGGTGATGACAACAGACAGTACAGGTTTTAGGCCCGGGCCGGGGAAGGGGGGGCATAGGCCCAACCCCCCAGTTTTGTGGCCACCCACGATTTTTTGCAAAGATAACACAAATATCTAATTTCTTTGCATTACCAAATTTTAAAAAAGTGGGCAAATTTGCAGCTTCCATTGAATGCTCAAAAACCAAAAGTGCTTCAGCTACAGGGGGCTTTGCCCCCCTCTCCTCCACCAGGGGCTCTGCCTCTGAACCCCACTGGAAGCTCTGCAAGCAGACTGCCGTTATAGGCTCGCGCTACTATGCTCGCCATGGCCATCTCGCCCAAGAGCTACAACCGTCACTAACGACGGCATTGAAGATCTTCGTCTTTGTCATTAGACTTCACATTGCGTCATTTCCAGACACACTCTTTAAAGTCGAACAAAGACACCAGATGCTTTGCCAATTCGGCATTCCACCTTATCTGAAAATGTAATGGAATCGCCGGAAATGGAGGAACCCAGGTAGACAAAAATAGACACAACTTCAAGCAGAGTGCCTGCCATCAAGGGTGATCACTAGTGCGTCATATCTAAAACTCACCACCTTGGTTTTCGGCCCGCTGATCCTAAGTCCTAACTTTGTGGCTGCAGCGGCTACGTTGTCTAAGAATGTTTGACCAGCTTCGACGGAGTCCGCCAAAAGTGTGATGTCATCGGTGTAGTCCAGGTCTTGCACTGACAAATTCTTGCCAACAACAAATGGGGAATCACTAGCGCGATTCATGATCCAGTCAATGACAATATTAAAAATCATCGGGGACAGGATGCAGCCTTGTCAAACGCCGGTGGTAACATTGAAGCTGTCAGTGAATTCGCCATACACCTAGACAGAGCATTCTGTGCCCTCATAATAAATAGTTGAGGCATATGGCATCCATGCAGATATCACATATTCAACTGCAAGATTTTCATGTAGGTTCCGTGTAAAATAAACATGATATCTGCCATGTATCATACAGATGACATGCTACGTCTGGCTGTTTACTGTTGTTGCTAATACTTTCACCAGTTTTTCTGAATTCTCTTCCGCTAGACAATGTTCCGAAAAATTCTGGTAAAATTTTCCCAAAAATTTTTTCCTACTTTTTCAGACAAATTTCTGGCTAATATTTTCAGAAACTTCCCACACTCACAACCCTAACGAAAACTCATAAAACTGCATTTTTTATATACTGATCTGTTCACAGAAATCATTTTTTAAAAAACAACAGCAGTTATGTCACAATACATCATGGAGTATTTTTGTGGCATGCAGTTACAAGTTAACCATAAAATGAAATTACTGCGCAGTAACAAATTACAGTAGTCAACAAAAATGAGACCAAAGAAAAATGACACAGGTTGAAAACTGTATTACAACAGCAAGTCAAACAGCAAAATAATGAGCGAAAGCTTTTGAAAAATAGACCAAAAAGCAGTTATGACTGCAACCACATATTCATCAACTCGGAAATCTAGCAAAAAATATTAAATATCTTTTTAAAAAATGAACAAAACATTATAGCATAAAATACCTGTGTCGTTGGACTGTGATAAATATTCCTTGGAGTGTGATCGATATTCTTTGAGGCAGCGTGTAGGAGCGGTGAAGCAGACTCGACGGCACACTCGACATATTTACCAGTCAAACAGCATGACAGTGAAACAGTCTATGACAAATTTCACCCAAAGGCAGTGAAACAGACACAAGACTCATTCAATAAGTAGCAAGAATCAACATAATAGGCCAAAAAATTTTCTGACAAATCTGAAATATTAGTAAAACATAGTTCGTAAATAATGTACTTCTTACTGGCAGACAGAGTGTGAAAAATTACAATTTCAATTTCAATTTACTTTATTGAGCATCCCTCATAATAACCTTTACTCAAAACCAAATACAGACAACAAAAATAAAACAAACTAGAAATTTGGGGCAAAGCCCAACGTGAGTCCGCATGGCTCCCTAAGTTCGATTGGGGAAAAATTCAGGGGGGTGAAATTCCCCCAGTAACAAAGTCACGGAGACTGAACTCAAATGCAACAGCATATACGCAGAACGCGCCCAGATGTCGACTTAGGATGAGCCAACATTAGGCACGTTATCTCTGGTATTAGTGGACCAAAGTTCACCAACTTGGACGACATCTTCATCCGTTCCGAAGATATTCGCCGTCAAAGTTTGAAGTCGACCGAAATTGGGCCAAATTTTGCATGTTTTTGGCCCCTAAAATTTTTGGGGAAGGCACCCCGAAAATTTTAAACTGGCATTATAAAATTCAGCCTAGGTCTAATCACAGTGCCAAATTTCTCGCCAATCAGCTGACTGAGCTCAAAGATTTTGCGTCGGAATAAAAAAATTTTTTTAACATCTCGAGTAAAACATAAGTCTACTCTGAAAACTATCATTTTCGGGTGGACTGAAAATTCATAATGTTTTAAATTAAATCAAATCATAAGATTATACAATATAGTAAATAGTAACTATAAAATAATACACGATATAGAGACAACGCAGACTGCAGCAAGAACTCTTCATTAAGGCCGCATTACTCATAAAACAAACATTCTAGAAATGTTCCTCAAATGTTTTGCATTTTATTTTACACTCCATACAACAATTTTAGCATGACAGAGAAACCAAACTATTATCACAATAACAGTCAACCACGACGCTGCTTTCAGAGATGCCGACTAAAAATAGAACTTTAAGACAATGGTATATTTTACAAACAGTCTGCAACAGAATTACCTTGAGTGGTGTGGAGGGTTGGCGTGATGCATGAGGTGAAGTTAAACCAACAACCGGTGAGTTATGGACTGAAGCATTAAAGCATGAAACTGCACAGACCACATGATAAACACATCCATTAATAAATAAACCAAATTAATCAACCATTTATTATCCAAAAAGGCAGCACATTACCACATACAGATACCGGACCTTACCGGTAACAACAAAAACATGATCAGAATACCACAAAATCGATCAAATCGTACAAAAAAAATAAGTAAACAAAGCAAATAAATACGATGACCTGAAAGGTGCAATAAAATGGTTAGTCATGACGTGCTGCATGCTTAACTCCCAAACAAAATGTCTGGACATTCACTTTTTCTAGACATTTTATCACAATTTAATGTGCTTTGAACTCTTCTTAGTTAGTTACATCAATATCATATAATAAGACAAAGAAACGTTGGCGCTGAGCGACAACATGAAATGCAGCCATCCGAGCAACTGATGAGCATACAACAACGAAACATAAACAAGAAATACAGGACAACAAAACGTTTAGATTTTTTTTCTGTAATGTGTCTAATAATAAGGCCAATAATATTGCCATTAAGCCAAACTGCCAGTAAAACAAGGTAACATATGCTATGAATAAATGATTAGTTTGAAACAGTGCCCAATGAGCTGTATAAATTCATGAAATTATAACTTAATTCATTAAACTGTTGAGATTTTGGCAGCTGATGCTGTCCTTCTCAAAAAATATTTCTGCGTGCCACTAGATGTCGCTACAAGAATGAACCAAAATGACTATTAGTTCTACCACTTCCTCACATCTATGACAACTTGTGCACTGCGGCCTGCAGCGTTGTGGATCAACAAAAGTAAACAAAACCTTTTCCGCCTTCTGATGCAGTCGATCATGAGTGCTCAAAATTTCAACGGTGACCCCAAATTTCAACAAAATGGGCATTTTCAGCCCCAAATTTTACAATTTTGGACAAAAAATTTCCAACAAAAATTTTCTATACAGCAGTCCAAAATTTAGGGGGGGGGGAATTGCTACCTGATCCCAATTCTACAACGCAACTGACTATGGCGACACCAAGTGGCGAACAGTCACTCTGGCAAAGCTGGTAAAACGTCAGTAACTGAACTAATAATCGTAGATATAATTTGATAAATTCACACAGCCAATAAACTAAGCAATGATGAATGCAATATACCCGCAGATGATGGAGACATGGCTGTTATCACTTGCTGCTGCTGCTGCTGATGAGGATGACCCAATATCACACATACAGGCCTACAAACAACCATAACAACATACTGTACACCAGTGATTTTCAACCGGGGTTCTGCGGAACCCAAGGGTTCCGCGAGCATCCGCTAAGGGTTCCGCGGCTGGTCAATAAAAAAATAAATAAATAACCCAGCATGCGAAATTACGTCAGACCAAGCCATAGAAGTACTACACACCGAATGCTTAGTTATATATTAGCACTTCTGGCCATCTACTTTTGCGTACAGTGTTGAATATTTTTCTTGTTGTTAACAATGTTAGAATATTTGCATTGAACAATAAACACTAACGTATTAGTGCTGGTGTTAATAAATTGTGTGTCCATTTATTGAAAGACTTTCATTTCTTGAAAAATTCTGCTTGAAAAATATGAAAACTGTGCCCATCACCACAACTGACTGGGGGGTCCAGACTTCCTTAACTGTCTGTAAATGTAAAAACGCAAAAAAATTCCAATGTCACTTTTTGCGCTGTTGGTGAACGCGTGCCTCGTAAGGTGTTTTTGGTTACCGGTGAAATAAAATTGCTAAACCATATTACACTAATACGGTCAAATTAAACAAGTCTTTTGCCTGCTGCTTTATCGTTAGCGTTTGAGGGTTTTGCCCCAGACTCCCACAGGTTTTCTGCCTCTTTGACTCTGCTGGGGACATCGGTCCCTAGACATCCTGAAAATTCAACGTCGCCTACGTCGCTGGACTTATGGATCATTGCATAAATGCATGGGGTTCTGCGAGCGATCGTCACACTTACGTAGGGTTCCGCTGCAGCAAAAAGGTTGAAAAACACTGCTGTACACTGTTGCGTAGTTGTGAGGCCAGCATTATCAAGGCCAAGAAACCACAATATTTTGTTCTCAGGACGTCCTCGAAAACCCCAGTTTTTCCAGTGTCAATAATACAGCATGCCACAAATGGTTGTTGCATTTGAAAACTAGTTCAAAAGCTACATAATTACCTGCTATCACCTGAATAATTCTACAGGTTTCTGACTGCAGTCCAAATTCCTTGTTACATCAACCAAAAGACATTTATTTAGAAGGTAACACAGCTCAAGACCCAGGCCAAGGATTTTTGAGAGAAAGGCCATAGAATTTTGTGCTCAAGTTGTCCTTGACTTCGGGGATGGTCTTTGATTACCACATCGCTGCTCTCTCCTGACTTCTGCCTATTCATCTGACTTTATTGGTTTAAACGTTTTCAAGCACCACTGGTCTCTTCCTGTTAACATATACAGACACACTATAACAAACGTGAATAAATTAGCCATAACTAACACTAGAAGGAATTTCACTACTGAAATATCACCAGTCCCCTCCCGGAAAAAAAAACGCTTATACTGTACTCACTGAGAAGTGATGACAGAAGCTGGTGATGACTGCATCAGTTGTGGCTGCTGCGACTGCATCCCAGCGGTCTGACCTAACAGTGACAACGGCGACATCTGGACGCCAGACGACTGGGAGTTCCCCAGAACCACGTAGTACATCAGCGACTGCTGGGCCACGCCAGGCTGGGAATTACCCAACAAGGGTGGCTCAACTGCAGCCGACGCCTGGATTCCTGCAATGCCCGACAAGCTGGAATTCCCCACCAGTAGAGGTTGACCGCCCAGCGGAGACTGGACAAGAATCATCTTGGAATTACCCACCGACAAACTGCTTGCTGAAGAAAGTCCAACCACAGCCAACTTGGTACTCTCCACCGAAGATGATGGCCAAACCGGACTAGCCTGCAAATTCCCCACTGGCAATGTAGTGTTCAACGCTGATGATGACTGTGGTAAATTCGACTGGGAATTTGTTGGTGACTGTAGTGATATGGGCTGCATCACAGGAGCAGGTAGAAGATACTGGACTGAAGAAGATAGTTTTGATGCGTTCTGGTCTACTGATGATGTGGTAGGTGAGAGCAAGGTACTGGATTGAACTCCAGCTGTGTGAAGAACCAAGTCCAAACCACTTCCACTACCACTCATGGTGAGAAACGGCGCTGAGGCAGCTGCAACAGAGGAAACTGAACTGGGCAAAGCTGACGAACTGTTAACCAAAACAACTGACTTGGATAACACTGGAACAGCACTAGACATATGACTTCCCCTGAGTGATATCAGTCTGTGGCTACCAGCCAAATTACTGACAAAATTCCCCAAACAAGTTTCCACAAAGGAAGCAAGTGAAGTCGATGAAGCAGAAGAATGGTTAACCAGAACGACTGAGTTAGATAACACTGGGACAGTGCTAGACTTGGGAGTTCCGCTCACAGCACTGGGCAACATCAGCTGGAAACCACCTGCCGAATTACCAACTGAATTGCCCAAGAAATTCCCCAAGATCACATATGAAGCCTGACTCCGCTGCATCATGGCAGTGCCAGCAGCAACAGTGGTCTTGTCAAAGTTGCCAGTGGGTGACTTCAGAGCTGCAGACTGGCTAATAACGTTGAAGTTTCCGACCGAATTCCCAATAGAATTTGACACAACCAGATATGTGGGTGGATTTCTCTGTGCCGTAGCAGCAGTGGTGAAAGTAAAATTGACGAGTGACTTCAGCCCTACAGACTGGCAAATGACACATGTACTACCGACCAATTTCCCCATGGAATTCCCCACAACTGGAGTAGGGGGCTGGCAGATGATGTTGGAATTGCCGACCGAATTCCCCGGGGAAATTGCCAGAACCACCGACGAGGGCTGGCGGACAATGTTGGAAGAGTTGCCGATTGATGCGGACGCTAGGAGCAGATACGGAGGCGGCTGTGAAGCAGAGTGAACTGTAGCAGTGGCGTGGGACCAGCTGTGGGCTGATATTGAACTGTCTGCCGGTATGGCAACACCAGTCTCACGAGGCTGGATCTTAGCCAGCTTACTACTGCCTCCTGGCACAACCAACGCAGATGAGCTCTGCCCACGTTTACCTGCAGTGCAAGACACAGATTACAAGTCCACACTGTAGTCAGTAAAGGAGTAAGTAAACAAGTTAGTCATTCCTTCCTTCTAAAAACATGCACTGCATCCCATACTCATTTGCATTAATTTCCTACTATTATACAAAAGGTGGTCTGGTCAGTTGGTAGTGTCGCTGAAGTCAACAAAGTTAATCAACACGAGGCCCGGTTAGTACTAGGATGGGTGACCATCCCAATATGTAACCAGCCACCCAGGTCAACTCAGCCTAGCCATCAATCCGTGGGTAGGCGCAATGAGTACCTGCAAAAGCTGGGATGTAAACAGGCACACTACGTGATGCACTGACCCCATATCCATGGTCTCTCAGCGTAAAAACCAGTGTCTGGCTGAGGGGGGAAGGCTTTGCATTTTTTTTACTTAATATGCAAAAAAGTAAAGTATGCCCCCACCACAGGGCATCTCAAATTTATACACTGATGATACCAAACTTTTGTTTGCACAAAATGCTGCAGACTATATTTTAATACAAGAAATTTGAGCAATGCTCACGTAATGCGCGACAGCGACATAAACTGCCTGCCTGTGCCGGTCTCCTTGAACCTAGAAGGTCGGGACTTGGACTGCTGAAATCTACGTTTAATGCTGAAAAATTTCATATGCTGGTTGTCTTGATCTATCTTCAGCCATTTCGTTGCAATTCAGTGTAGAAATGTGCAGTGCATTCAAAAATTGCGAAAAAATTCACTAAAAACCCCTTTTTGGAGGGTTCAAGGTCGTTCAAGGTCCTTGATGTTGATAAATCTCAAAAGCCTGTCACCAGTGCTTGTTATGATAAGCAGCATGTCTATACCTATCTGCAACCATTTTCACGCTACACGAGATAATTGCGGTAAAATATCCACTTTTTAGTGGGGTAGCTGTCTTTGATGCCTGCCTGCGCCGGTCTCCTTGAATTTAGGGAGTCGCGACTTGGACTGCTAAAATCTATGTTGAATGCTGAAAATTTCATATGCAGGTTGTCTTGCTCTATCTCCAGCCATTTCGTCACAATTCAGTGTTAAAATGTGCGCTGTATCCAAAAATTGCGATAAATTCACTAAAAATGTTCTTCTGAGGGGTTCAAGGTCGTTCTAGGTCATTGATGTTGATAAATCCAAAAAGCCTGTCACCAGTGCTTGTTATGATAAGCAGCATGTATGTACCTATCTGCAACCGTTTTCACATTATTCGAGCCAATAACGGCAAAATGACGTCTTTTAAGGGGGGTACCCCTCTTCGACGCCCTCGTTCGAGGGGAACCCCTGCACCCAGTGGCACGAAATTTTGTCACGATAAACTAGAGACCTTGGGGCAGTCCGCGGTGAAGATTTCGTGATCCTAGCTTGCACCGTTTTGATACAGCTCACGAGTGTGAC
>Ga0209671_1003723_pt1 | contig 14817 bp, 9 predicted proteins | sample WorMetHERISLAND2_2_FD_187401 | JGI IMG/M metagenome (GOLD analysis project Ga0209671, IMG submission 187401) | Marine gutless worms symbiont microbial communities from Max Planck institute for Marine Microbiology, Germany - Olavius geniculatus... | ecosystem: Host-associated > Annelida >... | reverse complement strand
GAAACTTTTGATCATCGGTGACATCAGCAGACGGACGATTTTTTAAACAAGGCCTTAAGACATGGCTTAATGATAATGCCCATAGGCCTACTTGTAACAGGCGTCTCTGATAACTCTGTTTAACGGGCGTTTCACAAATCTGCGTATTGATTGGTTGATTGGTTGATCTTGCATGATTGCCTTTCTTTGCATTCTTTCAAGACTCACTTTATGGGGGGGAAGCTCATCGGTCCAAGAGTTTCCAAGCCAAAGGTAGAACGGTGTTTGACGACGGAAGTGCATGATGATTACCAGGTATGATAACAGTAACTCGACATACCTGCAAGAGAGTAACCGAACATCAGACGCAACAGCCACATCTCGACGTCGACCGTCATGTTAGACGACTGCTGTGATAGCTGGTTACGATATGTTCACACAGTGCTACGATGTTCTCACTTTTCACACAGTGGCTGTGATAATAACGCTATACTAACAAAACGTTGGAAACGCGCGTCCGATATGCCTGTTGATTAGCAGCGGGGCGCTGTAGACGCCGATATCGATAATACTTGTAATAGTTTATGAAGATATTTAGGCCTATGCGTCGACTGGTCGATACGACGGATCCGTCATTGTCCGTGTCGGTCTGGCTTACTGGTTAAAGCCCAAACCGCGCCACGCCGATCTGTTGCCGACATGTTAATGGACAGAATAAACTGTACAACGTTAAGCTGATGTGGATTAGTTAATGCGGGCTTTCGATTTTTACGATGATTTGCATCACAACTTGTTGTAGGCTAAATAAGCTATGCTGTAAACTATTGATTTGTCACACACTTGTTGCAAAACGTATTGTGCAATAAATCTACAGCAAATCCACGAATTAAGTGGAGTCTGGCGTTAACGCGTTGGTCTCGATGACAGAAGTTGCTATACGCCGCGTCCGTTTACAGCTTGGATAGGTCTGTGGAGAAACAAACCATAATGGTATGGCATCTCTATGTTCCAAAACGTAAGTCTTCAACTTTAGTCCATATCTTTGACAAAATTTTGACGGATTGTTGTGGAAAATTTGCACTAACGCGATTACTAAATATCTTACAATACTTTAACTGCGTCGCTGCGCTATCGTGTGAAGTATAAATGTTCAAAAATCACTATGAATGTGGACAAAAGATAGAGGCATACTTTTTGGCCCACCCTGTATATGCCAACCACCTAGGTCTACTCAGCCTTCTACCCTCCATGGAGGCCTATACGGTAAAATGAGTGTTGTCTATAGACGGCGGATCTGCGGTCATAATGGTCGTCAAAATAATGAGCCGACTAAAACAAACACAATGGCTGCTTGACAAAAACAAAACCATAAACGATGACAATTCTGTCGATCGATAACAGTCATAAAAATGCTGCTGAGACCGAAATAGTTGCGGACGCCGCCAAGTTATCAAATCGATCAACAAGCTATTTATTACGCCAGAACGTAGCACGCAGGCCTATAGATGCGATGAAAAATTTATATGATCATTATGTAAACTGCCGCATGTTTTCTCACGTTGCGCGCCGGTATAAGCAGGCTCAGACGACGGTCGTCGTACTATGTGTCAGTTGTGTGACAAGCGTCTATACCCACTACAATATTCTAACTCCACCATTACCCAGTCAGTAAATCGCTTTCTTCAGACGAGACTTAATGGTAAACTTGTAAGCTTGAGATGGAAAAACAGTGATGTATCGCAGAATCGCAGTTTTTAACAGGTGCTATGCTTGTAGACTCGCGTGCATTCGTTGCCAAGCAGATTCGCTAAAAATCCTGCTAGCAATCTAAATACCTAAAAGACAAACTCCTATAGTATAAGATTAATGATAAAACAAAATTGAAGCTCTGCTTTCTAAACTGTAGCTAAGCTTATTTTTAATGTAAGCACCTCCTCGTTATAATTAGCGCTATATCAAGCACATGCATATTGGACTTTTGCCTTTACTTTTACCGGACCTGCGTCCTATCCTTTCTGCTGTATGGCGCGATCGAGCCATGGACATCGGACACTCTTAAAGAAACCGCCCTTCACGTATAATACGCCTACCATATAAACTATTTTGCGTATATTATTACACAATCTGTGCATTACTAAACTCATTTAGTAAAACATTAAATCGCGACTATGGTGTATCTGTAAACGTTTCACTGCTGCTCGCAAAGTTGTCGACCGTTTCCTATTATTAGGTTTCACCGCACATTGTAGGCCTACGAGCGACGTTAGCTTATTCAGTGTCCAGTGACGGTCCGCCTAAACACCGGAAGTCATCACAGGTCAACCGCAGATCAGCTCAGATATTAGAAATTGCTTATTATTGTGATCACAGATCAGTGTATGGCGCTGAATAGCACCGCAGATCAGCCCAAACATCAAAAGTAAGTAAGTAAGTAATATAGCGCGTTAACTGTAATAACCTCGAACGTGCTCGATGTGTTAAGTTAAAGTTAAAAACGAACTTATAAAGCGCCATAAAACTAAACGTGTGTAAAGATACAGAGGCGCTGGCTACGTTACAGTTAACCACTGTTTTCTAAAAGCAACAGTAAACAGATGCGTCTTGAGTCGACGACGGAAAGCAGGCAAACTGTTTCTTTCAATGACTGAGATTGGAAGATTGTTCCAGATAGCTGGTACGGCTGAACTAAAAGCACGGTTGCCGTATGCAGTTCGGGTACGTGGTGCTTGGAGTAGAGAACGAGTTGATGAGCGCAATGTCATCGATGAACCAGGGTGTTGACTGGAGATCAGCTGACGAAGGTATTCAGGTTGTGAAGTAGACTGTATCTTGAAAGCCAAAGTTGCCAGTTTGAAGTTGATTCGCTGAGATATTGGAAGCCAGTGTAATGATTTCAATAAAGGTTGTGCGTGACAAAACTTCCGCCGTTGCAACACTACGCGAGCGAGACAGTTCTGCAGTCTGCACCTTCTGTAGTTTCGAGGTTGTGCTATTACGAGAAGTAAAAATGCCCATCACTAATGTTATAAGCAGTTTCTGGGACCTGTCGCTAATCTGCCGACTGCAGTTGGGCTGCGGTGTTAAGGCAGACCTCGTCCATCAGGTGATTGGTCACTACTCCGAAGGGTAAGTCTTTTCAGGCGTGACTCTGGCGAGGAGACTATCAGCAAGGGCGTAGTCTTATAGGCGATCATTTTTCGCGAGGGTCCAAACTCTGTTGAGGTTCTAGTCCGAATTTGGTCAGATTCCGGTTCGCCATAGCCAAGTTTGCTAAAATCACAGATAGGCCTACAATTTATCCACATTCCTAACTTACGACGCTAACCTTAACTCTATCGCTATCCCTCGCGCTGTTCGGACAAGTGACCCTTGAGACTACTAAGCTGTCCCCTGTCCTCCAGTGACGCGTCCACTAGTGGCGCGTGCGCTCATCTGAAGGTCACCGGGCAGCACCGTTGACAGCTCGACCTGTTTGCGCAGCAGCCGTCTGACGCCCCTCTGGAACTCGCGGTACTTGGCGGTGTAGATGAAAGGGTTGACGCAGCTGTTGACGAGCACCATCATCGTCGCGAAGTCGTAGAACAGACCCGACACGCCGGCGATGTGGTCGACGATCAATAGAATGTTGTACACTGCGGTCGGCGTCCAGCATATGATGAATCCGCAACAGATCATGAGTGACGTCACCACCGAGTTGCGTCCTGTTGCGCTCAGGCTTGAGCCGGATGATGCAGTGTTTACCTGAGAGAACATCGACAGAATTCAGGCGACTAAGCTGGACACCGAGGAACTTTCGGTTTCGATTTGAACTTGAGCTACAAGTATCTAATCAGCATAGAACAAATTTGATGTTAAAACTTGCGTGAAAGTAGAATATGGTGTTTTCTTTCGACGCCTCGTCCTATTCTCAGCCCAGACAACCTTCCCCACATTTTTACGCAAAGAGCCTCCGCTGTCCAAAAGTCGTTGTCTTCGTGTAAAGGCGCGTACAGAGCGAACGAAATAAACTGAACTAATCTATATGAAATAAAACAACAGAACTGGTCTATGCCGTTTCATTTTAGTTAAGTTTACTTTGTTTACTCTGTTCGCGCCTTAACGCGCGTAGATCTAAGCCCAGGAAAGCGTGGACCTGTCTTGAAGCCAAGTTTAAGGTGTGTTTTTCCAAGGTCAAAGCAAAGCAAATAACCGTGATTGTGGTGTGTTACCTTTGTACGCAGAGCGTGGACAATGCGAGAATAGCAGAAAACCATCAGCGCCAGCGGCAGAAGGAAAGTGACGGAAACAATGGGTATTTCCATGAAACTATCTGGGTATTTCCATGAAGCGGCTGATGAGGCCCCAAGGCGCGCAGACTCCGTTAATGAACTCGGTTGATACAGTTGCCATTAGTGCACAGAATGCAGGCAGGATGATCCAGATCATGACCACGACCGAAACGCGTACGCTGCGCTTCTTGACGTTTCGCTATACGTAGAATCAGAAGAGTTTGGATCGGATATACAATAATCAGGCAGAAAGCACACATCATAGGCACTGTAGCTATGGTGCCTACTGTCCCAGGATCCCAATTTCAAATATCCAGGCAGCTTTCGTCAGTCCGAATCCAGAAATAATTGGCAACTTTCCAATCCCTGGATTTCCGGGTAAAGTGCAAAAGTGTGAGATGATTTATATTACGACTAAGTAAGTAAGTAAGTAAGTAAGATTATTTAAAAGGCGAATTTAACCACAGCCACAATGCGCCGTTGTTGGCCTATCATTATTGATGGTTATCATTATTGCACATAAAATATAACATAAAACAATAGACGGAGTTTAACTGAGAATTAAATAAACTACACATCAATCAAATGTTTTTCTGTGCATTCACTGAATAGGTTATAGGGACGCTATCTTCCTCTCAGAGAGTGAGAAATTGCTTTTACGTGTGAATGACACATTTGCTAATGCAACACAGGTGCCAGACAGATAGACAGACTGCAGGTCGTGTATAGCGGAAGACAGCGTGTAGCCTAGCCGATTGTGTAACGGAAGATAGACCAGACCGCATGGTGTCTTTTGATTCCTGGAGTGTAGCGATAGAAAAACGACAGAGACGACAGTACAGATAGCTGTCATATGCACGACAAAGCATCAAATGACAGAAGCTACAGTGTATTTTACAAAAAATAATGTTTTATAGTATATGGGTTTCTGAGACTACATGTACTTTTAGTCACTCAGACAAAAACTCTTAACTTTGCAAAATCAGTGCGCAAAACAGTGTAGACGTACAGTTTATATTATGTGCGCGGTGCGTCAAAAAACGATCCAATAGAAAAAATGACAGAACTACAGTATATTTTACGAAATGTTTTTATAGTACGGGGTGGGCTAATGGTTCTGCGCTGCCTAACGCGCAGCAGGTTCTAAGCGGCAGCCTATTTTTGGTCGTTTCGTTAAAAGATTATTAACTTTGCCAAATCAGTGCGTAGACCTGTGTAGACCTATCGTCAACATGCGCGGTGCGTCAAATAACGATTTCATCGGAAAAAATCTAAATCGCCAATAAAAAAACCGTTTTATGAAAAACTCGTTTACACTTCTGGAGATACAGAATTTTATGCTTCATCAACAATAATTCTTACATTGTAGAAGATGGGGCGGATAACAGCGAAGTAGCGCTCGAATGCCGTGATGAGTATTCCGTAGGTCGACGTCATCGTTAGAGCCCAGAGCGGGGCTCGTGTTAGCCAGACGCGACAGACGAACTGATCATATACGCTGCTGGGTGACAAGCCAGTGCCATCGACCTCGATTACAGCGATCAGTAGCGTGCAGAAAGATGCACACAGGTCTATCATGCTCTGATTGACGATCAAAATGTTTATCGCCTGAACACAATTAACACAACGAAGCAAATCGCAAAACAACGAAGGTCAGCGTCAAGGAGCGTACAAAGTGACGTAACTGTACTGAACTGAACACATGGTTTAGTTTTTGACGAAATGGCTAATAGGCAAGCATCACTGCATTACAGTAGGCACCATTTAGCGGCGTCGGTGACTACGTGACTACGGACACGTACGCGTCAACCAGTGACCATGCCATGCTTGCCCATAGTCAGTTGGCCAAAAAGTAAATCGTCAAAGTTCAGTTACGGCGCTGAGTACGCACCTTTAAAGAGGTGTGATATGTCAAAAGTTTGACATTATCTTACTGTATCTCAGCGACTATAGGTTTAAAGTCACGTCATGTCATGTCATGCAGACTGGAGTCAAGAATGTGGATGCGGATACGGGTACGGATCGCGTTTTGAGATTTCCGCACGCACGAATTTCGGTTTATGGAGCAATTAAACCAGTATTTCCGGCTATAAAACGTTATTGCTACTTTTGCTGTAGCGATGTGTGAGTATCGGATACTCAGCTAATTCCCGCGTGCTGTTCTATATGACTCGAGTTGCGTCAACAGCAACCATTATTGTCGCCACGGGATGGACACTAAAGACAACTGCCGGCCCCAAAATCGTCCCAGGATTCCATCCTGTTGAGTTTTGCAGTACTGCAGTCGGGCGAAATGTGTGTGGCAGAGTGGCAAACCATATGAGTTCTGTAGATAATGTATAGGCTTACGTTTATTCACCGCTCAGGTAGTACAAATGAAATGACAGACAAATAGACAGGCAGGCAGACATACAGATAGACTGACAGATAAATGTTCAAGTCAATAAAGATATACTTGCACATAAAATAAAATAAACTAGCCAATGAAATTTAAAATAGAATAAATGCAAATTTATCAACCTTCACACACATACTTAAACTTAGCAAATGCATCAAAACGCAATGGGCTACAATCTCAAATGTCATATTCGTTCACAATTTTCTATACCCATTGCTCCGCCGACACCATGACAAACACTGACAAATCACTTGATAATGACATCAAGTTCACAGTTACGGCAAAACTGATTTTTTAGCAGCTTGCATGGCTTCCCTCTCACACCCAAGTGCATAGTTATTGTTTTATGGCTTTGTTGAGTAGAAAAAATTGCTGCTAAGAGGACTAAAACCACGTAGGTGCCGAAGCAGTCGGCTGAGTCGGTTAGCATTGTGTGAATACTCGACCAGGTTCCATCTCCGCTGAGAAGTTCGGCGAATCTACAGTTAAATGATAACAAGAGTTAATCCGTAAGAATAGGTTAGCAAAAATGAAAATTTGCCAAGCTAGTTAATTGTTAGCCTATTTATGGGCTATGAATCACATTCTGACAAATTATTTCCTCTGAACGTGTCAGTCAACTGCATCCGCTAACATTAAGTGCAATCAATCAATCAATCAGTTCTTCTCAGACGCGCACCGGTTCAAATACACACAAAAAGAAACAATAAACAAAGTATGAGGATGAAAGCACAAAACATTGACGTTTTGTTTATCTATATAGTGCAGTTTTAATTTTTTTTGGTCCGTGCATACACCGTTAGTTCGTTCGTTTTTTTCATTTCGTCCTCACGAAAAACATAAAACGTCTCAACATGGTTTTTAGGCCTATCTTTTGTCTCATTCCACATTTAAGCTGATCAGTTTATTACTCACAACACGCTTAACTAGCAAAACAACAAGCGCCACAGTTATTTTGTCTATCAAATGTTTTAATTACTTTTGACACACGCATAATGCGTCTTAGCCTGGGCCCAGTTGTCTAGCCGAGGTGCGATTAGTTTCTCTTTCTATAGCCTATTATCGTGCGGTTTTCGGCACGTTTTAATGGCAAACATGTAAACTTTGTGAAATACCTTGACAGTGATCTTGATGAACAAGACGAAGATGACGATAACAAACAGGTTGTCGACGACTCCGACTATTCCGATGATGGCGTAGATCACTCTGAACACAAGATTCGTCTGGTCGCCAGACTGCAGTAATGACACAGATGTGGTGCTGACGTCATTCGTGACGTCATCAGTCGACAACGATGATGAGTTCTCCATCACTGCTAGAAGTCATCTCAATCATCAGCCTCAGCAGCAGCAGCAGCTTGTTGACTAAAGCCTGCTTTCCAACCAACGCAACGTAGGCTACGGAACAAACGCAACGACCACTAGTCTTCTATGCTTTAGTTTTGGCGGTTGTGTCAGCTCTGTGAAAGTGGGTATAGAGCGACAAAAACGAAATAAACTGGCGTGGTTTAGTTTTTTGGACGAAGTGGCCAATGCGCGTTCGTCAGAAAGAATTCAAGCATCAAGACCGGAGAATCGACTCCGATGTCGGAGGCGTCCGATAAATACGTATTTGACTTTGTGGAGAGATTTTTAGGCCACGCCCCCGTCGCCCATGACTCGATCGATCGTGCCCATTAGAAAGGGTAGTAGGCTATACTTCTACCGGCCCATGTACTGCAACGATAAGCCTATTGACGAACGCATATTGGTCGGTTCGTCAAGAACGAAACCATGTCAGTTTATTTCAATTAATTTCTGTCACTCTGTACGCACCTTTAATTGCGCACGTTGCGATGACTGGAGACCGTGCTTAAGCCCCAGTGTTAATGAACGGCACCAGCTAAAAGAATCATGAATTGAACGTAAGGCCTATACAGCTCTCAGAGTCGGCGATGGATAGCCACGTGCTGCGTAGTGCTAAGTAACTGCAACGGTGCGATAGCATCACGTTGCTATCTAGAATCGCCTGGAGCAGCGCAAAAATCTACAAAGCGTAGTTACTCTGTGTTAATTAAAGCAACGGAACATCGGCTTTATACGTGGTATTCTTAAGCTTATCTACAAAAATGATGGTAGGCCCCTAGACTGCATTTTGAAACGATAGACCATATCAGTCACTCTACATCTCTAGTATGAATATGAACGGTCTCGGAAACATCACGACAAAAACAGAACGTTCACTATGCATTATGCCTTCTGATCCTCAATGCAGTTATACGCTACAAGCGACTCAAGCTCACCTACCGTTTAAAGAACAAGAAGCACAACTATCGCTAGGAAAAGCCGACCGTACCGCTTACGTCCGAAGCCCAGCCTCCGATTTCCAGTCACGGCGAGAAAGCGATTTGTCAGAGGTGAGATAATTCCATGCACGCTATGTTAAAACGCTGTCTCGAAAGTTACAATGAACGCTAGTATAACAGACATCGCACGTGGTCATTTCGCCAGGTAATATAAACAGCTACAGAATAGGAAATGAACCAAAAAATATTGGACCCAGGTTTTGCAAACATTTCTCACAATAAAAACGCCCTGATCGGGAAGACACGCTACAGTTTATACAGTTCATGTTGCAGTACCGACCTACAAAATCATTCAAGATGAATGACTTTCATGCCATTGCCATTTGAAAGCCAATGGGACTTCCTATTAGTGATTAATAGTAACCAAGGCCGTATCTCTCACCGTTTGCGAGATATGGCCATTTATAGCTGTAAACATTCCATTCACAATTGCGGCCAAACCGCTGCAGATGGACACATGGTTACTACTGGCAGCCTATAGGAAGTCGCCACCGACCTATCCGCTGGTACCATCGCCGACTCTCTACGACTCACCGTTCATCCACAATACCGCATGATTGGCTTACCATAGTGCGTTATTACCCTTCAAGGTCATCCAAGGTCAATGCTTTATATCTCATGTAAAAGCTAGTATGCGACTTCCTATTAGTGGTCAATAGCAACCTAGGCCCTATCTTGCACCGTATAGCCACAATACATCCGTAACGGACAGACAGACGACGGACGGCAACTTATGCCAACAGCTCGACCTTTAGTAAAGTACGGTCGGCTAAAAAGGATGTCAGTTTCACGTGCTTTAGGTGATCATCATAACGCTGTTTTCGCGAATTTGGCTTTTGGGGTTTACAGCATGAAGGACCCTAGGTCTACGTAAATCGCAGATGCCACAGCTCTATTAGAGTTGCCTGCGGATAGCGCGCTACAATGTCTATGGTAGGTCACATTCTAAAGTGTCGTCAAACGTAATCCATGCCATACAGTATACATGTACACGTGACACACATAAGACCGACCTAAACAATAGAGCTTGCATCATTAGCAGGCTACGCCTACGTCTACGAGACTATAGGCCTAACTGTTCTGATCCCACGTTATGCATCCGGCTTCTCATTACGAAAACTCCTTAAACCGCAATGCTGGAAGAACGCGGTGACTGCAATAACATCCTCATCAGCTCAGCAATTCTAACGTTATATAGAAAGCACAACGAGGTCTATAGCTTTCACAGAGCCACCAGGCTGTTGTTGTTGTTGACGATGACGCGCACGCCAGAGAGGTCCATATCAAAGCCCATAGAGGCTTTGGTAACAGAGTAGGTCTCAGGTCTCCGCTCTGCCAGAGTAATAAAACAGCATATGACCTCCTGCGAGTCCAACCCAGACTTTCTTAAATGTTCCTTAGCCTGTCTTTTATAGTTACACCTTCAGTTTTCTGGAGACATGCCATTTCAAACGTCTAGTCTTTGCACCGATGTCGCCTTCAGGGTCCATATCTCTCGAGTTGTACAAAGTCCACGAATTAGGCCAGGGTCAATACAATTCGTAAAAGGTAGGGGCCTATTCCATGCGTCCTTGCAGTGTTAAGTAGACTAGAGCAAAACTGTACTGGAGTCAGCTTGAAGGCTGATTTGTGCCCTAGGCAACAATTAAAAGAATCTGGATAATAAATAGTAAGCTTACAAAATATTCAACGGGTAAGGTCAGGCGTCACTAAGACTTTAAGTCAGAAACAACAGTCTCAGACCAAACTCAAACATACTTGGCTGAAAATTTCCAAACTTTGGTCTAAGACTTGGTTTTGGGAGGCTAAAATCTTAGCAAAACTTGACCTCAGCCAATGTTTGGGACTGTCACAAGTTACAACACAACCAATGCAATCACATTTGCCACTAATGGGAAGTCGCATACTGGCTTTTAAATGAGATATAAATCATTGACCTTGGATGACCTTGAAGAGTAATATGCCACTCTGCTACGTTTTAGGTCTAAAAAGTCCTGTGCAGTATGGCCAAAAGTAGGGAAGAGGCAAATTTTATTTCCACTTCCCGACATTCCACGTAAATATACACTGCACTCATAAAAAACAAATTGAGAAATAAAGCAAAAATACTGCCGCATCAAGCATAGCAGCGTAGATGCAAACAGTTTTGTTTCTCTAGAACTTTGAAAGCAAACTGAAACAAACTTCAGCAATATTTTTGAGGGGTCACATATAAATTATAGGGAGAGAGGTTTTAAAGAATAAACGGCAAGCGAAAGCAGAGGAATTTTTTTATGCCTTTTCACATTTGGATTAAAAACGAAGCAGTGAATAAAATATAATGAAGACCGTTAGTTGAGGTATAAAACTTAATAAAAACTGTGCAATACAAAATAATGTCACCGACACATCAACTATGCAGATAATACAATTTCAGCACAAAATCTCTACACGAAGACAGTGGTTGTACTGACTATAATGCGTAATCAAACCAACTGAATAATAATATAAACAGTAATAAAATGGCAATTTTTGGTGTCGACATTAGTAGCCTGTACAGGTAGACTTGAATCCAATTTTGGTTGTCAAAGTCCAAGTGTGGCAGCACTCAATTTAGCAATGTCATAAGACTTCCAAAACTGGTATTATCATTCACAGGAAAAAACAACAGAATAACTCGTCCAAAATATTCCAACCATAAAACTCTATTGACTGCACTAGTATAGTACAAACTGTTAAGGCTGATAGACTTTCGATGAGATTTGTGAAACAGCACAACAGTTTAGCTTATCATTCCTCTGTGCAAAAGCCTCCCCTGTCACGCAAAATACTTGGCAAATTACTGACAAAAATGACCAGTTCTCTATGGTGATATGAAAATGTAGCTTGAAACAAAATGATCATTAAAAATACCACCACATCGCATACATTTCAATACACTACTGTGCAAAATATTAATGTTGGTAAATTATTATACAAAACATGGCAGCTATGTGTTTTAAGTTGCGGTAGAATTTTAATGATCACTCTATTGTTAAGTCGCTCAGTGAAAGACGACTGTATTAAGTGCTTCTGGAAACGAGTACGATTCACGTAAGCAGTGCTATAATATGAAGCTCCAGGGCGATTAACTTCACCCTTTACTACAGGATCACCAATTTACCAACTCCAGCTGATACTCCGTGGCACTCTTAGCCACGATACAATCACCCGATGTCATGCACAACCAACAACAATATATTAATAATAACAACAATGGAATACAACAGTAGTATGGTACAGGTTCACAACGCAATTCGACATGCCAAAAAAGCACCACCAAAAATACGATGACACAATAATGTGCTAGCAAACACTGACGTTGCAGCAAACATGAAGTAAACAATAACCGGATTTCTCTGACAAGTTTTTCTTTGGCAATTCCCAAACTTCTGGTCACTTCCCCAAATTTCCCCCGATAGCTTTCAAATTCTCCGACCTTTCCAGATGACTTTGAATAGACTCATAGGTTAAAACGGTCATTTGATAACATTTCCGGGTTATACCAACAAACAGACACTAGTCATCACCAATCTACAGCGTGGCCCATAAAAAAACTTGCCAGTTTTATTTTTTGAATAGCTCCATGCATCATTGGCCGATTTTAATAATTTTTGGCATGCAACATCAGAAAGAAACTCGACGTAAATGATTATACTTTTGGCCACCTCACTTTAATACTGTTGCTACACTACCTTGTGAAATGCAGGTTATTGAGCCTGCTGTTTGCGAGTGGTGTCAACGTTTGCCGATTGCATTCACACAGAAAGAAAACATTTCGAGCACATGCTGTAATAAAGAGGATGTGATGTGACACATGTGACTTTTTTGAGATACAATAGTGGCCAATTGTGTTTGTCGCTTTTCAGTTGATCATTTCTGAGCTGACGCATGTGCTATCCAGTATGAATTCACTGTTGTTAATGGCCAACCTACGACTTCTGCATTTCGCAAGGTACTGTAGATAAAGTGAGGTGGCCAAAACTACAGTCGTTTGCATCAAGTCCTTTCCCGATGTCGTGTGCCAAAAATTATCGAAAATCGGCCAATGTTTCACGAAGCGATTCAAAAAAATAATAAAAGTGGCACGTTTTTTATGGACCATGATGTACATTTGATGTTGGCAACTGGGTGCCTTACTATTCTGTCCCCTCCATCTTCCAAATCAAGAATCCCACCTACATCCCTGACTGTAGAGCAAAACGCACCACAACGTCACAGCAGGTCCACAAAAAGCGTAGACAGCACGTCACATCACATTGGATAAAATATCACATGGAAATCGACTCGTATGGGACCAGGAATGACTATCGGCCTGGTGCCGGGTCTCGGGAAGAACTGTTTAAGCTGGTGCTGTCTCGCAGTGAACTGGTGACTGTGCGCGCTGGGTGCAACAGAGAACCGGCTGACAGAGAGCGCCGACGCAGGTATACTGCGAGCAGAATTGCCCACGTACGCAGTGGACACAGGAGTAACGCCAGACCACCGTACGACCGATAAAAACCTGACAGCACTAGGTACGCCTGCAACGTCACAGTAACAGACGTCACTAGCAAACAAGCGAGTAAATAAGTGCACTTATAAACGGCACAATTTGAACAAAAAGTCAAAATGCAGCACAAACTCAAAAAAAACTTTGGCAGTTGCTTGAACTGTTAAAAATTGATGTTCTGCTCTCAAAGTCTGACCAGCCAACAGCAGCAGCAGAATGATTTTAAGTTGCATCCTGCACGTTTTTTTTCCAGAACACTAAAAATTCCTAGAAATCTTGGACACTTATCAACTGGCTGATCCAGTTAAGTACAGAAGCATGTACAAAATTGTCTAACGTTATACAGAACTTGCCGTTTCTTGCCTTGTGGTGGCTGTATGCATCGCCAGTCACCAGCACTCAATCTACCCAACCATAGATAGATGGCCAGACTGAGCTGGCAAGGACGGCTTGCTCGAGTATGATATAAAAGGTAAAGGTTGTCAATTTGTATGGCACATCGTCGTGTACGACACACACCTCTAATGCGCTTTTCGTCACTAACCAGAGCCGTCGATCGCACAGCTGCAGCGTGCAGCCTGCAAACACAGGCTGGCGCACCGGCCGGCCAGGCAGCCCCGTCAGCCGTACAAAGGTCCCCACCTTCCGTAACTCATATATAATGGGTTACTACTCATTTAACAGACCCGGGAGGGATGGCAGGCTGAGTTGGCCTTGTTGGTTGACTGACAGCGGACGCCGTACCCACAAAGTGGTCAAGCAGCCATCCATCAGTCTAGCGCAGGATAAGGAAAGTCCACCGGCCAGGACCGACGTTCTAACCACTATGCTACGCCACCAAATAGTATGGTATACCCACAAATAGTCACCGATCAAAGTACTAACCCAACACAGTGTAAAGTAACCTAAACTGATTGATTAGACACAACATGTTACTGCTACACCACAGAATGGTGTACAGTACTAAGTTTCATTGTTTCAATGAAGGGCAGGACAATCAGTGCTGCACCGAAGGCTCAAGCTGCAATGTCGACCCATCAGCCATCCCCAGAAATTTCAAAGCAAGTACTGGGTACTGAAAGTCATTTAGCAACAAGCACAACTACCCCTGCTCACATCACTACACATTTATGCTGCAGAGGTGGAGCTCAGCAAAAGATTGTACAGGAAACCACCCGGCAGGAGTCCCAACCCATCAGCAGACCAACCACATAAGCAGTAAGTAAGTAAGTAAGTAAGTAAAGTGTAAATTTATATAGCGCATACTCAAAAAGATCTCTAATGCGCTTAATACATTTTGTCATCAATATTTCGCAAA
>Ga0209671_1003722_pt1 | contig 14819 bp, 10 predicted proteins | sample WorMetHERISLAND2_2_FD_187401 | JGI IMG/M metagenome (GOLD analysis project Ga0209671, IMG submission 187401) | Marine gutless worms symbiont microbial communities from Max Planck institute for Marine Microbiology, Germany - Olavius geniculatus... | ecosystem: Host-associated > Annelida >... | reverse complement strand
AGCACAAATCACAATTTAAAAATTCAAACATCACCATTACACAATGTCAGAAGAACTTTGCTGACTGTGTAATGGTAAAGTTTGAATTTTTAAATTGTGATTTGTGCTGTTTTATATCTACAACCATGACGTCACCCTTACACTGTATATAAACAGAACAGTTTTTTTACATAAATGAAAATAAAAGTACAGCTACATTGTAATCTAGTAAGTCCGTCTCTTGTGCCCAGCCATGTGTTCAATTAAGCGTAGCTAAATTTATCAGATATTTTTCCATGATGTTAAGCACTATCATGTCGGAAGTCATTTGTAGATTTGAGTTGTTGGCATTGACATATTTTAGTTTATCGTATGACATATGTGCATACATAAATACTCCCATATGTCTTCTAGCATATTATGTCTTGACCGCGGTAGTGAAATGTGTTGTTGAGTAATTTTTCTGTAAACGGATATGTTTGCAATGTTTGTTTCTGAGCCCATGTTGTGTTGCTGAACCGTAAGTTTATTCAGTAGTCATACATTGGTGTGGCTGTGTTCAGTTTTATTTTGCTGCGATGATTGCTGTATATGCCAGCAGTGTAGTATATGCATAGCGGTAAGGAAGTGACTGATTTTGTCCTCGCATTGTGCCAATGAGTGGGGTGGCTGACTGCTTGCCCAGTTTGATACATGATGCCATCATTGATGCAGTGCAGTGTGTTTACTGTTGTTTATTGCTAAAGACGTTTGCTGCAAGCTTCGTTGCTTGTATTTAATATGTTGATGCACTAAAGACATTTCAGTTTTGATAGTGAAAATCTTTAGATTCCTTTGATTGCAGTTGTAGGTGTACACTGATTGAAGTTTCACAGATTCATGCATGTTTTTGTGTTGCATATTTCAGGCGTAATAGCATCGACAGTCGTGCGACTTTGCAACATCCTGCTGGTCTTGAATTAGACAATAAGGACGGCTGAATTCATGCAGTTGCATTCGTTTGTACATAGTGTGCATAAGTGGCTGCCAATTAAAGCATTTCTCTCATAGTACTGATTGTCTTATGATTGTCTTGTACGATTTAACGGGGTTGTTAATATTGCAGTATTGCAATAATTATTGTAATACTTTTTAGTATTGCAACAGGTATTGCAATACAGGCTGCATGTCCAGTATTGCATGTGGTATTGCAATACTTTTAGGACTGAAGTATTGCAATACTTGGAAGCAATACAGTTTGATATAGAGTACACTATTAATCATCAGAACCATGTTGAATTATGCAAAAAAAGTTTTCATTTGTTTTGTTTGATTGTATGAAAAAGACTGAGCAAGAAAAACATGTCAACACAACTTGTTTGTTATTTAAATTCTGGGATGACCACATTATCATGGAGTCTGTATTCAACACAAAATTTTAAAAAGTTGTGTACAGTGGCAGAAATCAAAGTTTATTTTGGGGAGCGGATAGAATCCACTGTCTATGGCCATTCACGTACTAATTCCATGTTAGTGACCATGATGTGGCACCATGGCATAACAGTAATGCACTGAATTGAATCAATGAAGTTGCTCTACAGCGGACCCGGTTATTACTTGGATGGATGACTGTTGTGACAGTTCCAGGCCAGCCAGCTAGGTCGACTCAGCCTTCTACACTCCGTGGGATGATGAAGTGAGTATTACCTTTTGGGCTGAGAAGTAATAAATGGCGATGGTGAGTGCAGTGCTATAGCAACCAGTTTAGGCCTGGTCCAAATTTTGGTGACATCCAGCATTTGTGCTGCACTCGCCACATGAACCAGGTGAACTCTTGCAGTGGCAGTGCACTGCTGCCACACTGACAGCACCAGAAACGTTGTCATACATCTACTGTCATTACTATTATCAAAACATGGCCTTGTCATGACACTGCAATCTTGAGAGTTTTCTTGAATTTCATCAGTGGTTAATTAATTCACATAACTTGTTATAAGCTGCCCAAAATTTACTGTCTGAAGCTTGAGGAATGCGAGGAACATGAACGAATACTAGCACTGCCTGTGCACTAATTCAATGATGGCGCTGTTAAGGCGTGTAATAATTGTTGCTGTTGGTTTCACTCCAATCATGAGATTTTGGTCTTGTTAATGCCATTGTTTCTGGGACTGGCGCAAAGTTTACTTTCTATAGATCTTAGAGATACATGCACATGTACCGCAAAGCAGAACATAATTATAGCAGACAGCATTGAAGTATAGTATAATATAACAAAATTCACTTCCTCAATTGTGTTGCCATATTAAATGCTCAAGGGAAGGTAATGTTTAGTGTAACTTGATTTGTTGTATGCTGTGATTGGGTGGTTTCTAGTTTTATATATAATAAAGTTAGAACTTGAGTCAAAGATGGGCAATTTTGTGTTTACAAACATCTAATATGCAGAGACTTTGAAATGTTCCACTTTATAACATTGTGTAAATCATTGGAAGACCGAAATGAAATAGAAAAAAAACGATCTGGAATAAAACAGCAAAATAGTCACCATGCTAATCAATAATACACTGTGTTCAGAAAAAAAACCCACTAACATTTTCTTTTATATCTGCGTGGAAAATCTTCAGATTTCCACAAAATTTTCAGTGAATGTTAGGTATTCCACCTGTAAAAAATTTGATATTCTTTGCTACTGGTGACGACATGCTGATGTCATATTGTTGTGTTTGTAAATTATGGGTTTTACAGTTGAAGACAAACCTTTGATAAAATGTTTGCGAGTCAGCAAGAGCTATGGAGCAGCAAGATGTTTTTGGACAATAGACAGATAATTTAATATTGATAGAATAAAATGTTTAAATTAAAAAATTGACATCACTGGCAGTATCAAGCCGTTCGACTGATAGCAGGCAAGTGGTCATTCATGCAATGACGCAGTGCGTGTATGCCTGCCAACAACAGCAAAGTTGAGGATCTTGCACTCATGCAAGAAGATAAACCACAAAAACAGTTCACAATGGAAAATTGTGTGGCAGATAAGCATATTTTTGGGTTCAGTTAACACGGTGACCAATTGGTGTGTTTTAACATTTCATCAATGTCTGTCTTCAACGGTAAAACCAATAATTTATAAAAACGGAAATACAACATCATCATGGAGCTGCATTTTGGATGCTTAACATGTTCGTGTTTGTTCATAGATAAGCATATTAAAGCACGAACAACAAATTTACTAGTATATTGCCTCAGTACAACAAAACAAAACTCTTTTGAATTTTCCGTCTGTCATGCCATTAGCAGAAATTAAAACTATTAGCAAAAAGTATTGTAACTATTAAAAGTATTATTATCATTAGCATATTTATAATATATTTATCTATGGTGCACTGAACTTGTTCATGGTTGTTAGGCCATCCAAAACGCAGCTATGTTGTCACCAGTCACAAAGAATATCTAATTTTTTATCTTTGGAATGCTTGTTTTCTCCTAAACATTCCCTGAAATTTTTCTGGGGGGGAATATGAACATTTTCCACGGATATAAAAGAAAACGTGAGTGGGTGGTTTGTTTCTGAACACGGTGTATAAAGCATGAAAATCACCATAGCATTAGACATTTTGTTATCACTGCACAATTTATAAGCTCACACACAATACTATCTGGCTTTCGAAACCAGAATCAAGCAAGTACCAACATATAAAAATAATACTTGATGTCTGCATGTATAAGTGGGACTAGGATATGCAGACTATGGTCAAAAAGCATCAAATCTCAACATTACCAGTACACTGTAAAATCAAATCATAGTCATGCAATAATGTCAGCAAGTTATCTGCAAAAATTCAGCAGTGACAGCAATGACAAAAGAATGAGCACTGTACTCTGTACTAATGACATGTGAAAACTGATGCTGATGAAAAACAGATTAAGTGCATAAGTTTATGATTGGATGTTTTGATAAAGCACACAAATCCGAAAACACAATTATAACATGCTACTTTGATTAAAAGAAACCCAGTAGTTTGCAACTTCACAGAAACCAGTGGCGTTTTGACAAGAGGACACTTGCCGTACCCAAAATTTTACCTGTAAAAAATTTTCTAACAACAAGATACTGTTCAGACGAACACGGAATCTGTCCAATGCATCTCGATAGCTAACAATAAAGTCTCTAAAAATTAAATGAGCGAGGCCAGTGGTAAAAATTAATGTCCATGCACGTACGGACACTCAGGTGACCATGTGTCTATCTTGCACCGTTATGGAGATATGAAGCCTCAAATGTTGGATGCATGGACGTGGACATGGAAAGAAAGAAGGAAGATGCCAAGATGGGAAAAAGAAAGAGGAAGGGTAAGGGGAATGAAAGGAAAAGGGAAAAAGGAAGGGAAAGGGGAAGGAGAAGAGGAAGGGATGGGAGAAAAAGGAAAGGGAAAGGAGAGAAGAGGAAGGGAGAAGGGAAGGGGCAGCGAAAGGGAAAGGGAAGGGAAAAAGGCAAAGGGAAGGGGAAAGAGAAGGGAAAGGGGAATGGGAAGAAAAATGGGGAGAGGAAAGGGGAAGGGAAAGAAGGAGAAGGAAAAGGGGAAGGTCGAAGGAAGATAGCTTAAGAAAAGTTGGACGCATGCACGCACGGACAGTCAGGTGATTTTATACTCTGTCCAATGCTATTGCATTGCATTGGACAGACAAAATACAAAATACAGGTTCATAAGAAATTCCCCGAAATTCTCCATCTTGAAGAATTTAGGGTCAAAACAGAAATTTTCAGCACAAATCTTAGTCAAAAATTTGCAGCTGTTGGAAAATCGCAACTTGCTGTTCCTCTACTTTTTGACCTACAATGCCACTGACAAAAACAATAAGGATAAAAATGTGTTTAAGCAGTTATATTCAGTATGCCAATGTTACTAACATGCTTGTCACTAAGGTCCTACTAATGGGTCACAATAACTCAAAGGTACAGCATTGTAAGTCATTACTGGTATACACGGATGTAAGATATCTGCATAATTTACCACTATAAAAATTGTAAAATTATAATCACAAGCACATGTTGAGAATATTGATGTATACGGTTTTGTATGGAAATTCAACAGAAACGTCCTAGTATTAAAGTGTATCAAAGAACGTATAAACAATCAACAACTTCAATCTGTGGAATATGCAGATGTATAGGAACTTAGAAGTCTGAATAAAACAGGAATGTGAAAATGCAGGTTTGTATAAAAAAGCCACCTTGTCAATAAAAAGGAAATCTTGCAGCTGTGAGTCAGTGACTTGTGTATTTTGATACATCACAAACAAAGAAAACATATACAATACATATACACAATGTGGAATAATTTCATATTCATATTTGCGGTTACAAAGGAACAGTCATAGTGTGAGTGAGTGAGTAAGGTTTAACGTCCTGCAAGACAGTAGACGGTGTTTCATAAAAAGGCGCCCTTTTTCTTTCTTTCATAATTCAGTCAAATGATGATCAATTTACATGAAATTTTTTACCAGATGTAGCTGAAGAAATAGTAATTCAAAATATTGGGAAAAAATGTGGCTGATAGTTAAATAACCTTTGCTAGTCATGACGTAATTATGACGTCATAGTGTGCCACGAGTACAAACTGGCTTGTCGCAAATGGTGCTGACAGACTTGCTGAATAGCTGCCCTGTGTGAGCTTGATCTAGTTCATTGATAACTGTTGAAGTTTTACCATTGTAGCCACAAAAATGCCTAAAACGATCACTTTCACACACTTCTGGGAATAGCTTAACTGTTACACCTTCCAGCAAAACAGTGCACTAGCAAGCACTGCTTCCAAGATGGTTGAGTTTTTGGATTGTGAGACGCCTGATTTTATGCCCCCATGAATGATCCATGTTGCTTAGTACTGATACGATGAACATTTTTCATCAGTGAACCAAATAAAGTTCACCATCAAAGCAGGGTAGCAAATGATGGAACCAGTTGAGACAAGCCAGTTTGTACTCATGGCACATTATGATGTCAGCATTACATCACAACTAGCAAAAAATATTTAACTAACAGCCATATTTTGTCCAAATATTTTGAAATAAGTATTTCTTCAGCTACATCTGGTAAAAATTTCATGTAAATTGATCATCATTTGACTGAATTATAAAAGAAAGAAAAAGGGCACCCTTTTTATGAAACACCATGCAGACAGCATCTACAACACTATAGGCTACAAAATGCACATAAACTTATCCACAATAAGTCATTGTTAATATTTCGCTTAGCACGTCATCATATTTGCCTTATAATACTTGTGAAACAGTTGAACAGTTATCACACAAAAATGATTCCATCACTAGACTAATACCCTCAAAGAAAACAAACAGGAACAATACTAAGCACATAATTTATTTTTCTAAAAAACATGCAGTGAATTATTTCACGGCATCAAATAGATGAAAACACAATCATTTGGCATTTTGAGTAGTTTTGAACAGCTTGATACTTGGTGAATTGTGTGACAACTACAAAATACAACACATTTTACAGTTGTAAAAATAAGTGACCTAGTTTTCGGGGATAGGGTAAAATGTAAGAAGCTTTGGCATTGCTCAAATACTATTCCAGGAAAGAAGACTAGATCTGTTACAATTAATAATCATAATTCATTCACAATGCATATAGTAAACATAATCAGTTTAACGGCCAAGTAGCACAAAAAATGATATTGGATATATAAGTGTAAAATGTAATGCTAATTAATACTACGCTAATCTACTGAAATAAAAACATCACTCTGAATTAAAAATATGTTCTGTAAACGTGAATTATTACGTCACAAACGACGTTTGTTGACAGCATGTACTGCAGCATGCAAAAAAAATTTCACGCTAGCAGCTGGCCGTAGCACCAACGAAGCACTCGCACAGCATGCACTCAACGCTGGGAACTAGCTTGCATTCTGGAACTGGAAGTCGTGCACTCGGCAATTGGTGAAATGGAAAGGGCATACAGTGGGCCTACTTCCGGTACGACAGCGAAATACAACAGCGACATCTCAAAATGCAAGCGAAGTCTTATTGCCCGGTGCCATGCTCCATTGATGCTATGTTGATGTTGCTAGTGTCAAATTATCTCGGATGCTACGTTGATGCTAATAGTCATTTGTGATGTCACAGTTCTGTCACAATTGTCCACTTCAAAATTTATTTTTACAGTATAAAGATGATACTAGCAACAGGAATATTAATAAATATTGACAAGTGTTTTTGATGAAGCCAGTTAGCACTTTATAACGGTTACGTAAAATGGTGCAACTTGGCCTTTACACTACTCTAATGAACTGAGGCCTAATATTGTACAAGCATACATGCAATTACTTGTTTGCTGGATTTTGTGAATGACAGTGAGCCAATGTGAAGGCAGCAACATGCATTCATGCAAACTAATGTTTCCCAAGCATGTAATGAATTGGGCACAAATGAAATATAGAAATAACTTCACAGTTACAAATTAGAAACCACACACCACGCTAGCACTGCCAAAAATTACACCCTAAAAACCATAACTCTTGCCAGTAGCCATAAACCTACTAAGCCACATCATGAACTAAGCACGTGGTTTTGAAGTTGAAGCACCAGTGACACTAAACATTCGTCGCACAAAATAAATCTGAAACAGCGATGTAGCAATGATGATAATGCACAGCATGACAGACCACTGCTGCACTTGTCTGTTATTGGTTTTGATCGTGTACCAGTCGTTTAGCAGGTGCCCTCGACTAACTGATATCATCTTGAGCACCTTGTTTGTGTTTTCATTCACGCTGCTAAGCATTTGCTAAACCATCAAACAACAATCGATTAGTCACCACCACAGTGTAGCAACAATAACAAACTCATGACATGTTAGTAGATTCGACATACAATTTCTGTGGCACATCACAACTAGACATGAATTCCAATAGTTTCTGTTGCTGACAAAGTATTTACTTTTTTATTTTATAGTGTCCAACGTTTTTCTTTTCTTTTGATATAAGCATGCCTGTTGATACAGTTAGACATCTCATCATCAGTGCTTCAATGTTCCAAGTTCCATGTTCCAATGTGGGGCAGGGCAGCCAGTGCAACCCCGTAGGCTTAGGCCGCCATCTGGGCCCATCAACCATCCCCAAAAGGTTCCCAGCAACTGGGTAGGCTACTGAAAGTCATGGCAGGAATAGCAAAAAGCACAACTACCCACGCCCACATGACTACTCTCTATACTGTGGAGCTCACCAAAGGATTTCACAGCCCCACAGGAAACCACCTGGCAAGCGGCCAAACCCAACAGCAGACTAGCCACATGAGAGTGCAGCCACCCACCCCCGCCATGCCCCCGAGCCAAACAGGGCAAACGAGAGCCATCGCAGGGTTTCCAAGCCAGTCAGGAAAACCGTAGTCTCGAACTACAGTGCATTCGGTATCTATTGGGATCCCAGTCTGACCCATCATCCCTGCAACAGCCTCTCCAATGCTCCACCCAACTCCGAGACCCGACAGAAACAGCGAGGCCACCCAGCACACATGACCAGTCCACAGATCAGACGGGCACCAACCAAGCAATGACCTATAGGTGTCTGTTAGATCCTGTTAAGCCCAGCTACTATAAATTATGGCAAGAATAGCAAAAAGTGCAACTACCCCAGCTCACATGACTACATTGCCAGACAGGTCATATCGCCCTGACCAAACAAGTACTGTGGGGATCACCAAAAGATTTACAGTGCCCTCAGTTGATCTCCTGGCAGGCAGCCCAACCTGTTCAGCAGACAAGCCGCATGAGCAGTGCAGCCAAACCACCCCCACCACGTCCCAAAGCCAAACGGGGCAAAGGAGAGCCCATGCAGGATTTCCAAGCCTGACAGTAAAACCGTAGTCCTGAACTGCAGTGCATTCGGTACTGGAAATCTCCGTCTCACTCATCATAATCGCAAGAGTCCCTCCAATGCTCCGCCCAACCCGAGACATGACAGGGACAGCAAAGCTACCCAGCACACATGACCAGACCACAGACCAGGCGGGCACCAACCAAGCAACCATCCATGGGTACCTGTAAGATCCCAATGAACCCCATCAAGGCATGACCTCAAATCAGCACCCTTATCTGGCTGAGAGATCAACCTTCCTTGAACTGCAACTGTTCCATGGTATAACCTCAAATCAACACTTTAAGCTGTCTGAGAGGTCAACCTTCTTACGCTACTTCATAGAAGTAGCTACTGGGTACTGTTGGTCCACGGTGCCTTATTCTGTATTATTCGGCACAACCCTTCAGTCACCTCACAAAGAGCTTCCTCCATCGGCTAGACGGAGGACGCGCCCCTATATGCCGTAGTACCACCAGCACGGGGTTCATAGTGCTTAGGACTGCTTGTAATGATTAATGATGGTACGATGACATGATACAGCACAATATGTCATCGAAACATCAATTCAAAATGCATTATCAGTCAATTAATCAATGACCAGCTGGTAACAAAAAAGTTAACTTGCCGTAAAATTTTCCATTTCTCCATGGGTCTCCTGGATTTCTGCTGCATATTTTTCCCAGTCACCATAGGCATAACTCAACAAGTAAAAATAAATCATCTTTGCTGAGTAACGACTCAAACCATTGTCAAAGCAAAAGGCATATTCACCTGCAATCGAACAAACCATAACAAATCATAAAACCGCTAATATCCATTGTTGCATGATAACAAGTCAATCCATGTAGGACTTCAAATTTGGTAATATTTGTGTCGATCATATTCTTTTCAAGTTATTCAGCATTTTATTATAGCAACAGAAATGCACGAAAAAATAAAAGTTGTTAAGCTTTAAAATTAATGTTGATCAGCATGATGGCTACTATTAGCAGTTACTGATAATGATTCTAAACGGCTTAATTCATGAGCTTTCATTGACATGTGATCTTAGAAACACATCAAGGTCATCACAGATCCTCAATGACTAGTGATTTGACCAACCTGTATAGCCTAGTAGATAAGTTCTAACTGTGGTCAACAACACGGGAGTTTACAGCAGCTTGCACAGTATGATCATGGCCTTAGCTTGAAACAACCTTCTAAAGAAATCACACTCAACTGTCATTGATTGTTGATTCTATAGAGATTACGGCACAATATGACAGCTCGTGAATATTACTGTAAAATCAAACCTGTATCATTAACCACTGTATCCAAGTTTCCTTCATTAGTCCATTGAAAATGTTCCACAGTTAAACCATTCTGCATTTTAATCTTGAAATTGATGTTCTTGTCAGCACCTCGTAGTACCTGCAGTAATTACATGAACCAGAATTATACATGCAGCCATAAAAATAAGCATCAAGTCTAAGTCAGAAAACAACAAAAAAGCAATATAATAATTTAAAACTCAAATGATTGTCAAACTATGCACCATTAATCAGAGTTCTAATGCTGCTATGCTATCTGGGTAACAGAAATGGCATCCAGCCAGCAAAAAGTTTTTCACCAATAACTTCCCCAAAAAACTATTGAGTAATATAAAAAAATGACCAGTTAACACAAAAATCAGAAGTGACTATATTAATACCCAATTTAGACAATATAAAATTCTTCTTCTTCTTTTTCAGTAATGTTCAGATCCTCGGGCACGGGTATAATGTGGACCTGCAGACCAACCAACGTGTAAACTGCAGACCAAACCTGCGGACCAGGTTCGCAGTTTACCCGTTAGTTGAAGTCACTATTTTTTGCTAAAAAGTCTGTAAGTCTTTCTTCCCTGTTGCTGACATTTGTATTATAAGTACCTTAGACATAGCGTTCATCTCTGTATAGTTATAAACAAAATAAACGAAATGTGAAATAAATGTGAATAAAATAACCAAAATGATGTTGACTAGGCCTACATGTTGCATTTTTAACTGCTTGCGTGTAATGGCCCACAGTAGAAATATTTATCTGCAACAAACAAAAACAACCAGAAACATAGGCCTAGTGTGTCAGCTAACAATGACAGCGCTTCGCCAAGCATCAGACATCATGCACATGTAAACAGGTCTAAGTAGCGAGGTGTCGATTAGGGCTAACGACAGTGTGACCACATGCCGACGACGAGGACGTGGTGCCCGCAGCATACGCAGATCCACGAGTCATGGACATACTGTTGGCAAGGATTAACGACAATAACGATCATGGAGCCTGATGATCCACTGACAGTCCCTGTTTCACAGACGACCAACGGTACGGGTGCTGAAGTCATCAATGCAACAGACAACATAGAACAGGATGACACTGACTGTCATCCAATGACAGTCCCTGCTTCACAGTCACTGTGGGACAGAATATGTCGTCACTGCCATCGTACTATGCTGCTGCATGTCTCCAGAGGCCAGAAAACCAAGCACATGAACTGGAAGCAATGCGACCAGTGCCATGTCTGGTATCACACCATGTCTGTTAAACTGCTGAAGTCTATTCCGGCGTCATTCACTTGTCACCGTTGCTGACCAGTGACATCATACTGCTGAGAACTAGAATAAAATTACATCAAGCCTATGCCTATGATGCAAAGTAAAATTTTAAAACTAGACAGTGTAAAAATACTACTGGTATTAACTTACAATGTTGTACTTATGAGTTTTGTCATTAATTGCCTCCGCTGTTGTTTAACATGTTTATTACATATTACACAGATTAAATGTGTGTTTTCATCAATAGGCGTATGCGAAATGTGTGGGGAAAATATTTCATCTACATGTAAAATTGTTGAGTCAGACAGGCCTGGAAATGCGGCGCCATGCAAAACGTAAGTAAACACTTTAGACAAAGTCCTAAAACGCGAACGCTATAGAAAGCTTATACACATTACACCATATCTTTCATTAGGCGTTTGATTGCATGGGGTCTGCATTTTAGTAGTCCACAGTTTACCCACTGGTCCGCAAGTTTTGGTCCGCAGTTTACATGTTGGTCGGTCCGCAGGTCCGCAAGTCCGCACTTTACCACAGCCCCAGATCCTCTTGTGAGTAATGTCGTACATGTCTTCTTTTCCCGTAATTATAAATACTATTCATAAAAGGCACAAATAAATGCATGTGTAGTGGCTATATAAACCTTGGTCATACGACGTTCGTACCTCAAACGCAACATGAAGCTCGCTGTCTTGCCTCAAATGCTGAAAAAAGCACTGAATCCTGCCCGCGCCAACTTCGATTTGATATTCGAATTGAACACCAGGTAGACCATAGACACTTCCCAACTCGTCTTCATCCACGCCATATTCTGCATTCTCTGTATGAACGCTATTGGACGCTACCGAACACAACGCATCAATTACTAGCGTCAAACATATGGCAATTACTGGACACGCCCCCTTCATCGCCATTGTTTACATAGAATATTTAAGTCAGCAAGTTCAAATAGTGCTGGGCACAGTTTACGAAGTTACGATACTCGCGGTTTTCGCGAGTCGCCAAAAAACATGCCACCAAACTATTGTCCATGATATCTTTACTAAATATTTGTCGATTTCTAATTTTTACTCCAAAAACTTTGCGATACGAGCATGATAAAAACCCCACACAACTGTGTCGCGGTAAACATAATATATAACAAGAAGCCCAGTATTCGCTAGGTTAGCCCACTGTACTGGTTGTCGGTGACTTTTAAAGTCATCCAAGGTCGATGTTTTTTTCTGCCACTTCCCATTAGTGAATACTATTAAATTGGCCCTATCTTTCATCGTTTCTGAGATATGGCCAGTTTTCCATTGAATTTCCTACCCCATAATTTATTCAACCCCAAATTTGAAAAAAAAATTTCTTGCATGAAATCGCTGAAATTTTGCGTGCCCAAGTTTCAAACACATAGATAATTATTCGTGCAAAACGTTCCTCCCTACGACACTTAATTCAGACACAATACATCTGTTACTGACGGATGACATTGTACCAACTCGACCGTTACTTAAGTACGGTCGGCTAATAAAAGTACAACAATGTGAAAAAATTAAAAGCTCATATGTTGCTTGTGATAATAAACTTTATTGTGTGCAATAATTTGACATTGTGAAATTTTCTAAACGCTGTGTGGCAGTTTTTGGCGGGCCATCCGTTAGGTCGAGCCATGAGTACGATGTGTCGACTGTCTGTCGACTGTCAGTCTGTAGCGCATGTATTGTAGCTAAACCGTACGTCGTAAAGGGTCGGTGATAGTAGGTCTACTGATGGATAGGCCAACAACGAGTTTCTATAAGCTGTCATTAGTAGGCTATCAACCATGCATAAATCTATCTGCAGCGGTTTGGCCGCAATTTTAAATGTAAAGTTGCTGCCTGTTGCCAACATCTACGCGAATTACCGTATATTATTTTAGCGTTGTTGGTAATGTTCGATATAGCAGAATCACCATGGCGTGTATGAGACTGTGGTCAGTCACTGTAATTTTTTTTCTTTCCGCCACCGGAAGTCATTATTATCCCAATACTGTTGCTGTCCAAATGTCAAAAACGTCACTCGTTGAAGCAGACCCTACTTATGACTTCTAGCGTGACAACAAATAGCCTAGTCCTACGGTACTGTATCCCCAGTAGTCATACTTTTTGTTTAAGGTTATTTTCTTTTTTTCTGCCTCTCCACGTAATACAGTGGAACTAGGGCCTACCGAACAGTCATGAGCAACTAAAGCCCGGCAAACTAACGAATCACAGAAAAAACATTTGCGTTATTGTTATATTTTTTCAAACAAACAGTTTAGCTATCGTGTTATATCAAGACCAAAATACGAGATATAATTATGATTTGCGTCAGAAAACTGCCAGGCAAACTGCCAGTTTAATCTATACGCACATGCAATTAACAAATAAACAAAATAGTTTAAACATGACTACATATACATCACTCGAGATCTACAGTCTACAATTATCATCTAGTCACAGAGTCGAGCGTACGTAATGTACATCAACTATACGCATTACGCCCATGTACATTTTACATCTGATGCATATTTTACGAGGACGACAGTTATACGCATCGTAAGGCAACAGCTTATACACAATAATAATCTGCTTTCAAAATCTTATCCATATTATCGCGTCTATTACCAGGATGATCTGTCAACAACAGCTGCAATAGGCACAACTGTCTGTTTTTTTTGGCCAGGAGTCCAACATGCCTACGTAGGCCTATAGTGCATAGCCTATTGACACATGCTGTCAGAAAAAAATTAGAAAAATCTATTTTCTGTTGATATGTTTCTATCTTTTTTTACTTTACTTTTGCTTTTTTAATGACCAAAACTGACTTTATGCATGCTTAGAAATACAAGTTGCCAAAAAATTATATGAATTCCGACTTTTCATAGTTTATATTATGACATCGACAAGTCCTGGCTATAAACGTGCATTGTGGTGATCGATATTGTGTGCTAGCTTGGATCAAGTTTATATGACCTTGTTATAGGCAGGAGTTAGGGAGAAGTGTTACTAGCTCTCTGGTTAAAATGAGGGTCTACTCGTACATAAAGGCCCTTAGTTAACTGTCGTTCAGCACAACACACATTGAGCTGGCTGTACATGAAGGGTCCAAACGAAACATGGACTAAGGGCCGGTTTCTGGATCTTTTAGTTAACTGATCAGTTAGCAAACCGTCTGTTAACTGTAACTCGCTAGTTAAGTTTGTGCGCGTTTCTGAACAAAATCTGACTGGCTGTCAGCTAACTGAGCGGTAAACTATAGTTGCTTAGCAACGATGCACACGACACTTATCACTTCCGCCTAGCCACTAGGCCGTGGCCTAGCACAGGCGGGCATCATGAATATTAATGAGCGCAAGCGCTCCTCAGCCGAGCCAGCCAAGGCCTAGGACAGCCATTTTGTCTTTTCA
>Ga0209671_1003719_pt1 | contig 14820 bp, 8 predicted proteins | sample WorMetHERISLAND2_2_FD_187401 | JGI IMG/M metagenome (GOLD analysis project Ga0209671, IMG submission 187401) | Marine gutless worms symbiont microbial communities from Max Planck institute for Marine Microbiology, Germany - Olavius geniculatus... | ecosystem: Host-associated > Annelida >... | reverse complement strand
TTCTTTGCAGTATTCTGAAACTTTTGACGTATCACACGTCTTTCTAACACTAACCATCGTTGAGTTATCAACGCTCAAACAGGTCCAGTTTTTTTGGCCCACCCTGTATATTAACAGATACCGTCTTAGCTGTTGGAAGTGGCTATTTAAAGACCTGGAAAATGGCGTGTGTGTTCCTGGTTATTGTCGATGTGTTTTGTTATGATTCGAGAGATAAATACTCTCGTTTAGTAATAAATATAATTTATGTTGGTAGCTCTTTGTTAGATCCATTGACTTTAAGTTGTGCAGTTGCAGCAGGAGTACGGGTACTTTTCTTATCAAGATAATTTCAGACATGGCTCGGGTGTACAACTGGGATGTTAAACGGCGTCAGTCAGAGAAGAGTAGTGCATTTTAAACTGTAATCTGTGTGACTGTAGTTTTATTTGTTTTGTGCTTTTCCCATTTGTCTAGTTGTTTTGTGAACGTTTCTTGTGTTGCAGTGCATTAACAATGCATATGTTTCTGTTGCATAATCAGATTGCCGTAAAGTTTGTTTCACTGCGTTTGCTAAATGTTATTTATATAGCTACACTGATCTAGCGTAGGTATTATTTCATGGACAGCTCTAAAGTATCCCATCCCAGGTATTGTTGCTCCATGCTTTGCTTCTGTGATGCCTTAGTCAAGAACTGGAGTTAAGTGTACAGTGTTGACAATTACAATTCGCAAAATAGATTAACTGACAGATGATGATGTATTTATGTGCAACAATATGCATACTGAACATTGCAGTGACATGTGCATTTTGCAAGACAGGTCAATGGTATTCCAACTTTCCTTTTTATTATCCTAACTAGACTCCCTTTAGTCTTAATTATTTAAGTCTATCTAGGGGACTTGGTGAGCACTGCAGTAAGTCCAGATAGATCCCTTGTCATTTTTTTCATGAAAAATGCATCAAACGTTTTTGTCATTTTTTGCCTAATAATGACATATCCACTGTCTAGATGTTTTAGTATACTGCTGAAGTGTAAAAAATTCGTTTATTTCCATTTGCAGTTTGTCATTAAATATACTTTTTTACTTTATGGCATACTGTGCAATATGATAGCAGCTCATAAAAGCAGCGACACATTGAACAAGAAGACAAATTAAAGTTACTGAAGAATAACAGCCTAGATGCAAACAGTTTTTTTCCAGTAATACAAGGAGCAAACAAATTTGTTTTATGCCGAATCGGAAGCACTTGTGAAAGTACACTATAATTTAAAAATCAACAAAGCCTTGCCACTGCTGGTCAACAGTGAACAGAAAATGGTAAAATGAAAGTTGCAGTATAGCAACGAAATATAACAGGTGTGTTAACAGTATAACAATACAATAAGCCACAAAAATGCACTGTCCAAAATGTCCAGCCAATACACTTAAAACTTTGTAGCCCAAAAAATTCCGTGAATATAACAGTAACCTGACTGACGTCTCCCTGGCAGCTCATATTCTGAGACGCATCATTTTTTTGGCCGCAATCCTCACCAATGTTTTCAGGTAGTTTGCTTTGTTTATATAAGCCGAAAGATAGAAATTTCATTGCCTATGCTGAGCACCAAAATACAGATCTTTTACACTAGTAGTTGTTAAAATAACATCGAACCTGTTCAGTACAGACATGGGTGTCTGACAGGTAGGTGATGAAGATTTACTGATAGCAGTAATTGTTAACATATAGATAACATTCACATTAGTGCAGACGTTATCACTGTAAAGTTATCTGCAGACATATAAAAAAAAACTTGCATACAACAAGGGCATCAAGCAATGGGGATATTTCAGTGGACAAAAAAGATATGCTGTCACTTCGGTAGTTATTAGCACTGATAGTCTGTGAAGCTACAACTGCATGAGCAGATTGATGGGACAGTGGTCACTACCAAGCACGTCATCGCGGATGACACAGTCACATATAGCATACTTCAGACGTTCTGATATCACGAAATAATCCAGCCTCCTGAAATGCAACATATCAAGATTATTGACATTAGCGACAGTTCCGGTATTGCTACAGTCATCCACAGTGCAACAAAACATTATTATTTGTATGCGTATGGTGGTGCTGCTTGCTCGGAGTCTTAGTGCAACCAGACCATCAAAGTAATGGCTGCAGATGCTGTGTCCCAGCCACCCAGAGTGTATCTTAATTTATCCGATAAGTACGAATAACAAGATTTCATATGCAATGTTTGACCTTCAGTGCCTTTCCAGAATAAAAAAATTTCAGAATTACTCGTTACTTACTATACTTGCATTATACAAGGTGGGCCCTAAAAAAACATGGCACTTTACTTTTGTCCATATCTTCGCCAATTAATGATGGATTTTCAAAATTTTTTCACTGGCACATGCTGCAGACAATTTGCAACAATGTGATTATTATATATACCACCACACCATAAATGCATCTCTACACTATATTGTGAAATGTGAATGAAATATGCATGTACTACGATAAGAACAAACTAACATTTTGGTAAAATTGAAAACACCTCAGATCAACATTGTGGTGAATGATCTGTATAACTCTAGACTGCGTGGGTCTAACACACGTCTAGTGTCATACAAATCAGTCATCGCAATGTTGGTCTGAAGTGTTTCTTTCATTTACTTAAATGTTTGTTATTATCGTTAGGTTTTCTTACATTTTTTTTTATGTTTCACAAGGTAGTGCAGACGCATTTATGGTGTGCTGGGATATATAATAATCACATTATTGTCCACGGAGTGTGCCAGTGATAAAATTTTTAAAATCAGTCAATAGTTGGTGAAGATATGAACAAAAGTAAAGTGTCATGTTTTTTATGGCCCACAGTGTACATGTGACTGCAAGCTTTATAATGAGCAAGTTAATACAAAGCAAAACAATATAATAGCATGGTATTAATCAGTTTTTTGGTCTTATTTAATGCTTCATTAATTAAGTCACCATAACATTCAAAATGATCTGGGCCAGATTCACTCAATACCTATTTAAATACTAATACTAATGGTGAAAAAGCTTACTTCTTAAATTTTCTAAAACAGTATTTCAATTGCCAACATGAGTCAACTATTTCAGTAGTATTTAGAGTTAAAAATTTTTCTAACCAAAGTACTGGTTGGTCCTTACTCAAATTTTAGTGAAAGCACAAAACATGGTCACATCACATCACTATCAGTGTCAACAATATCATTCATCAACATCTTACTATATGCACCCCAGGCAATGAACAACTTGCCAAAAATTCACGACCCAATATATTCGTGAAGTGACCAACGACTACCATGAAACTTACCATAGGAGTAATCAACTACCTAATTTTTAAAAATAGTCAATAGGTCTCCACCACTGGTAAATAATATTTAAATACCAGAATGTTTGAAGCATCTTAAATAGTTTGTTAAATACTCTGAAACCTTTTAAGTAGAATTCAAATACTACTGACTATTGCAATAATAACAATACTGTGTCTCAGTATATGAAAAGGTTTGACTGACACATGTAACTGTCAGACAGTCCATTATTTTACCTAAAAACCCATCTGTTCATTCAGCCAACACTGATATGATGCCACTAGGGTAGAACCACACAGTGCTAACTCAAACAATGTTAGCATTAACATCACTGTTGTCAGCATTATTATACAATACACATTATGCAAATAGACCCTAATTTAACACTGTTAACACAGAAAAACAAATATATTATATAAGCAGCTCACCAGCCAACATTTTTAGCACGAGCATTGCCCATGTAGCTCCAGAATGTGTAAGCTCCAGTCTTGTCTGGATAGAGGTGTCGAAAACTGTCAATGAAGCCCTCATTCAGCAAGTTGGTAAATTCTTCTCTTTCCTCCTTTGTGAATCCCGCCGTTTTTGTATTCGTCTTTGGGTTAGCCAGATCTGTTCATTATACACTAGCTGAGTTCAGCAAAAACTTGACATACTGTAAAACTTTGAAAAAAAGCCCCTGGCCTGGGGCCTACTGGTACTTTACCGTATTTTCAAAAGAATCAGAAAAATGTTATCTGTTATGTATCACACATTACCAGTATCCTTGTCATATTGGCCTGTATCTGGGACCAGGCTTATATCCAGGGCCTAATTTACAAAACATCGTAAAATTGTTGTAAAATCTTTGCATTGTCACATCTTTGTCGTAAATCAACAAAGTGATGATGTCGTAACATTGCCCTATCCAAATTTTGGAAGCTGAAATTACCACTTTGTAACTGTAAACCTAGCCAGCCAATCAGCCGCTGTTACATTAATCTCAACCAATCGTATCACTGAGCATGGCGGCGCACAGCGTTGCACTCTGATGGTCTGCTTCCGCCATTGCCAACAGTAACCAATGTAAACAACAGGAAATGAACTGACTTCGCGGCAATTTTGCAGCCTAAAGTTACCGCAAACGAAATTTATACGTATTACAGCACTATGTGAAAAGTATATACTAATGAAAAATTTAAATGACTACCGGTACTGCATGCGAGCTTGATGCTTTTGTATGACAGCTAATGAGCTGTCGTACGTTTTCTCGTAACTTTGTCATAACTTTCTCGTACAATTTTGTGCAAATTGTGTTTTATCATAAATCTGTCGTAAACTTTCCGTATGTCATAACATATGTCTTACGATGTTTTGTAAATTTGGCCCCTGATGTGTAACCAGGATCCAGCTTCTATTAGTACAAGTTACACTGACCCATGGCCTGTATATGGGAGAGCATTTATTCGGGACATGGCTTCTATTCAAACTTTTATGGTACACAAATAAACTATAATAACAGGAGTAAAGGTGAAAAGGCTATGACAGTAGTAATGTGACTTACTATACTACTAGTACTTTGAGTTTGTGTTACACGAGCATCTTTTCCGACTTACTCCAGTTTATGCCAAGTGCACCTATTATGTACGGCAAGAACACTGTAAAATATAAAAAAATTCTACTGTCTATAAGTTAGTTTAAACTGCAATGTAGTAAACATCATGATTACAATTTACCAATTTCACGATGAGCCACGTTCAAGTCACCACAGAGTATTACGGGCTTGGTGGAATCCAGTTTCTTCAAGTAGTTCCGGAAGTCAACATCCCACTCTTTTGTCCGGTAAGCCAGACGTGGCAGGCCACGGCCAGAGTTTGGGACATCTAACAGCAGATCGAGACAGCAATTGCTAGTAGTGGATGAATTCAGTGCACAAACTATGAGTCGAACTAATGCACAACAATACAAGATTCATGTAGCTCGAAAATACAAATACTTCAGCAAATAAAGTGACGATAAAATATGAGCGGCGTTCAATAAATTCCAGGACTGTTCTTCTCAGTAAGTAAACAGTGACAGTTGAAAACCAAAACTATTATGAAGTTGTAGGACCACTACTGTACATCACCTGCAGTTTCATTTATGACATCACAACCGTGACATCATTATTATTAAGATATAAATGATGGATGTTGACATTTGGCTGTCACAGAGAATAATCATAAAATATTCTAGTCGCAGAAGACATAGCAAGTGCTGAAAATTACTGCAGGTTATTTGTAGTATTTAGCAGCGACACTATCACATTTGAGAGTATTGGAATAGTTTGCCCGCTTTTGCAGCAGTCAACAGTCAGTTCGTGACGATGTTCGTGTTGGAGCACTGCATACGGCAAAAATGGTCAGCTGCAGGCAAAGCAGTTTTTGGTTCACTCGGAGAGTTGTTCTTGCAGACTTTCTGCTTGAAGGACATACTGTGAACAGGGTTCCCATTCAAATGACAGAATCAAAATTCAGGTCTTTTTCAGGACTTTTTCAGCACCATAAAAACAAGAAAAACTAGAGCTGTCGAAGCGTTAATTTTTTAATGCATTAATGTACTGAGTTAATTTTTTAACACATTAATTTAACACATTATTAATGCACCCAGGCCCATAGAGAGGAAGAGTAAAAAGTGAGTTACCCCGGGCTCCGCGACATTTTAAACATATGATCAACAATAACTGATGTCATAGGTAGCATAGAAAATTAGAAATCTGCTAGCCAGTCGTTGGTATGCGTATGGCTGGATTACTTACAATACCCATTACATATTTGCTGGAATTAATAGAAATAAACTTACATGCTGTCACAAAGAAGAACTTGTCATACTCTGCTGTAATTACACGACCTTCTGCATCATGCTCATGATGACCTAAAAATAAGACACAATATATAACTGTTGAAATATTATACAGAGTAGCAAAACAAAATGTGATAAAATAAGAAAAATACCTGAAGGATATATGTTTGTAAGTTCATCGAGAAAAGATGTGCTGAAAATCAGCTAAAGATGTACAAACTATGCCATATATATTATGATACAACTACGGCATATGTTTTCTTAAATCTCTTCAAATTATTTACTGGGGTACAACAGCAATATAACCCAGAATGATAAGCATGCAGTCTTGCATTAAGAAAAAGGTGTGTTCACTAGGGTGGTCCATGAAATAATGGTAAAAATTCAAGTTAATGATAATAACTCTCCACAAGTTTAAATTTGTTCTACCTTACCTAAAGAAGTTATAATGAAAAACTTTTGTAATTTGGAGCATGTTTAGAAGTCACTCAAGAATCCACATAACCTCCCTAGTATTGCTGGCTGTAACACTTATAAAAAGTGATCAGTGTTGATTACTTGCAGAATGCATCAGTTTTAAGCTATTTTGGGGTTTAGAAACATAAAAATGTAAAGTTGAAAAATTTTTTTCAAGCTATATGCCCCATGGGTGGTGCCGATCTGTTTTCTTAGCCCTAAGCAGAGACCAATTTACACTGCGAGCCCATGGATATGGAGCTAGTGCATCGCGAGAAGGGAGTGCCCTGTTATGGCCCAGCTATCACTGGTACTTACTGCACTTACCCAAAGAGGAATGGGCAGGCTGAGTTGACCTGAGTGGCTGGCTACATACTGGAATGGTTAATCCATCTACAGACGGTCACCCATCCAGTGACTAACCAGATTAGTAACTCCGCTGATGTGACTAAGATATTACCAACTTGAGCTAAAACTGAAATGGGAAAAGCCAGCACAGGTGACTTGCTGCCATCACATCATGGAACTGGCGCTTGGAAGTGTTTTCAACAATATGTCCAGAGCAACTGCACAAACTGCAGTTGCCATGTTCAAGAGATTCCAGCAAAGGTGGCCAACCTCAACTGAGGAGAGACAAAGTTGCTGCAGCCAGTATGTTTGATGCGCACACTGACAGCCTTTGAGTACATGGAATCATAGTTTTTTGGGGGCAGTGGGAGCTAATATGCACACTGGATGACAAAAAACTATCTACAACATTAAACTTTTCTTCATGCAGCAGCTGTCTCTGGTGAAGAACAGCACAGTGTGAAGGAGCTGGCAGTCTCTGTGGGCCTTGTCCATGTCCAACCCAGCTCTGGTATGAAGCCCCACTGCATATAAACACACTGTTGAGTGACCTGCTAATCAGGGAACTTGTGAAATACCGGGGGTACCCAAACATGACCGTAGCAAAGGCTGCATTAACTTTGGCTTTTTTCTTAAATTTTGGCCAGTCTGTTCTTTTTTGACAACAGATGACAACAGATGTTGATGTGAAATTGGTCATGGTTGAAAATCTTCAAAACTGTATGCATTCCATCAGATATGACCATAGCTTCTGAATATGATGAGTGTAAGTGCAAAATGCAGTCTACAGAAAGTTCATCACAGCTTACTAACAATAACGAAAGAATACACTTTACCGATGCCATATGACACTTTGATTGGCTCCTTCTTCGAGAACAATGCCATGCCTGCATAACCCTCTTTCTCACCCGACAGCCAATATGTCTTGTATCCAGCAACTTTTTTCAGCTCGCCTGGCAATTTAGCCTGACTACACTTGGTTTCCTGAATACAGAAGATATCAGGATTCTCCTCTGTGATGAATGAATGTGCACTTTTCTAAAACCATAAAACATGCATCATAGGTCGGTGGCTTGGCGTAGCGGTAACACGTTTCATTCAATCAACGAATTTACTCTATGCTGGACCGGGTCAGTACTTGGATGGGTGACTGCCTGCGAGCAGGTAAACCATCTCGGTATGTAACTAGCTGCCTAGGTCAACTCAGCCTTCCATCCCTCCGAAACAGGTAAATCGAGTACCAGCCTATCTGGCTGTGGTTAAGGTGGGGCACGTTCACCTGTGTCAGGTGGCAGGTAACACTTGTCACGTTGGGTTAGAACAATACGAAAAAGCCACCTGATACCCAGTACCCAATAATATTGGATCCTGCCGATACCAATACCCAATACCAATACCAATACTCGACAAATCATCAGCGTCGAGCAACGTGGCCACGCTGTCAGGGTTAGACATGGGAAGTGAAGTGCAGTGTGTGAACCCAATGAACATTGGGATCCGTGTGCTTTGATCTGCCATCCCCTGCACTCACCCACCATTCCATGTGCAATGCCCCTTCAATCTGTCCATTGCCTCTCAGACTATAAGCATGCATGTGTGCATGTGTGCATGCGGTGGCCTGCAGACACTGTGTACACCAGGAATTAAGACGGTCATGGTCACCGTCACCTATGATCCTCCCTACAGTGGCAGTAGCACTTGAGGTGTCAGATTACATCACGCAGCACACATCCCTCCCTAGTCACGGTCTGTCTCACGCTCGGTCATACTGGTGGCAGCCATGAGAGTCCCATAGTGACCGGCGACTGGGCGATGGCAAGGTGGCGTGTGTATGCTGACTGTTGAGCAAACTATATGGCTGACAGCACTAACTTGTATATACGCTAGGCCTATAATGTGTTTGGAATATTTGGATCATTGTATACTTGCTAGCAAATAGCCTTGCACTTTACTCCTATGCCTACACGTGCCCGCTGTAAGCTAAATCAGCACATGATGTCTAAGTGTTAAATTAAACCAACAACAGAGTCTATCCACAGATCAGTATAAACGTGGACTGTGAAGCATTATGCAACCTGACACTGGTAATTAAACCCTGGACGCATGACCACCCACATGCCCTGGTGGCATGCTCTGCCCACTCCCCTCAACCCTCACTCCTCCACCCCACACTCACTGGACACTGTGTGCTATGTGCCTGGACAGACAGGTGAGACATACAGGAGTGCCTGATGTGGTCTCAACCTAGGTTGTAGGTGATGGGAGTAGGCCTACCCTGGATTGTGCTTGAATCAATGATTGACATTGACTGATATACAAGTAAGTAAATGAAACGTGAATTTATATAGTGCATAACGTTAAAAATTAACCCGTAATGTGCTCTAATACAACAACAAAAACCAGCAGTTTTTTACTATCAGTTAAATCTACCACTATGTTTATGGGTTACCATACATGCTGCATCCAATCACGGTATGATCGCAACAGCTACACACTCCCTCACTAGGTACTGTTAAGGACACACTGAATGCCGCGTAATGAGGTACAGAAACCATCACATGATCATTTGTGCTTCCTGGCGCCGGTAACTTTCACAGCGCCAGTGTTGGTAAAACCGCCCAGCCCACAGGGCAACAACAGAGGTCATCCCGCACTGACTACAGGCTAGAGGATTACTACATAACAGCAGCATAACAGCGCTTCACTTGCAAAGCCCGGTAATGGTTGGCGTGTTGCGTGGTCGGTCAGTCTATCGCTTTTAGTCACTGATTAGCCAACTTGACGCGGTGCCCGCAGCTGTCCGAGCGATTCGGTATTGGGTCTCATGGCCAATGAAAGTATCGACCACTTGATACTGCCGATACTTGTAAATATCGCCGAATACCCAATTTTCCCGGTGCTAGTATCGTTCGAACCCTACACTTGTGAGATCCTACGGTGGGTGACACTCCGTAGCTCTGAGATAGGTTTCCTATGAAGAGCTATAGCATTTAACCAATTTTTTAACCAATCACACTTCACATGCTATTTCTGCCAATTTAAGGACAAGAAATGTCAACTCAAAAATACTAAATACATTTTCTTCTACTGAAATCATTTTTTATATAAGATATATACTATGCTTATTTTCTTAACCTTTTTTTGAGTGGTTAATGGCTATCAGCTGCTATGTCTCAGGCACAAGTTAAGTGAGTTACTGATAGATAGCAACATTATACACATCATAGAAACAGCCCATTAAGTGCTCAAATGTGCAAACACCAGATATACTCAAATTAAAATCCTTATATTCCAAAAAATTGAAGCTTTGTTTTGCAGCACTTCATATGTTAGATGTGACATATATAGTGACAAAATACCTCAACCCATGCTCGCACTCCATTAACATTCCATGATGTGAATTTCATGTTACATTTCTTCCCAATACTTGCTGGAACATCAGACGTCACAGATTTCTTATCAGGCTCGGAAACTATATCTTTTGCCTTTTTCTTCCTGTTAGTCTAACATCAATACCAACATCAGATAACAGTGCTATAATTCTAATGTATTTATCATATCATTCAACTTTAAAAAGATTTTCTAGTTTTGACACTCGTAAGTGCCATCAAGTACCGATACTTGAAAGCTGCGATCTGACTGGCTATCAATGGTGTGACGTGGGAAGGTGTATTTTGCGGAATGTGGAAATTTGAAAGACGTCTTTTGCGGAATTTCACCTGCGGAATGTTCCGCAAATTACATCTTAGAGTTTTTCTGCATTCTACAAAATTCAAATAAAAGCAAGTAATCAATATCACGTAGGCTTAGGCTTATAATTTGAGTCTCGAATCAACTCAACACTTGAAACGCCTTGAAGTCCGTTAACAGCTGCTCTAGACACCATCCAGGGAACCAGTTTAGCGTCACTCCTAAGGGAGGGATTCAAAGTGGTACGGCCCACTGCACCGTGAAACGTTCTCTCGGAGGCTGTATTCAATCCCGAGCTCAGTTAGCAAGTGCACAAGGATGATACAGCTGAATTCAAGCGTGAAGTAGTTGAGGAGACAATCAGCAAACTGGGACCTGCTGCTATTAAAATATACATGGATGGATCTGTATTCAGAAAATGTCGAGAAGACAGAGCAGGTGCACTCATCAACATCACTGACAACCACAACCAAAAAGAGCATTTAGTGGAAGCACCTGCCGGTTCTACTACATCTACAGGGTGGTCCAAAAAAAACGGCACAAAGTTAATGACACCATAATTTTGCAACCGTACGTCATAGAGTCGTGTGGTTTTCAGCAAGATGTTCCGAAAGAAATTCTTTACATGACTAAAGTCAGTATTTGAATACAGCAGTTAAATATTCTTTGTTATTGCCGCTGGCAGTTGAACTATGCAAAAACACTATTACCCTCGACACCACGGTCTATAAAAACGTGCCACTTTTATTTTTTCAATAGCTCCGTGAAACATTGGCCAATTTTAATAATTTTTTGCAAGCGACATTAAAAAGAAACTTGACGTAAACGTCTGCAGTTTTGGCCACCTCGCTCTAAGGTTGTCGCTACACTACCTTGTGAAATGCAGAAGTCGTATTTTGACCATTGACATTTGACAACAATGAATTCATACTGGGCAGTGCATGCGCCAGCTCAGAAAATTACTGAGACCACAAAATCATTGAAAATTTGTTGCTTCGTCTTTATTTTAAAATTCTAAGTCGACAAACTGAAATGATACATCAACAGCGAGTGGGCTGCTTGAGTCATGCAGTTACTGAACGTGCCGTTGGCAAATGGTGTCAAAATCCACCGCTTGTGTTTGTGTTGCAGAAAAACATTTTGAGCACATGCTGAAATGAAGATGATGTGAGGTGACACGTGTGATTTTTTATGTGATAATAATTGCTAATTGCGTTTGTCGCTATTCACTTTATGATTTCTGAGCCAACGCATATGCTACCCAATAGGAATTCATTGTTGTCAATGGCCAAACAACAACTTCTGCATTTCACACGGTAGTGTAGCGACAACGTTAAGGTGAGGTGACCAAAAGTACAGATTCTTCGTCAAGTTTTTTCTTAATGTCGCATGCCAAAAATTATTAAAATCGGCCAATGTTTCACGGAGCTATTGAAAAAATAATAGTGGCAAGTTTTTTATGGACCAAGGTACATTGAAGGTAATTCTGTTTTTCAATAGTTCACTTGCCAGCGGCAAACAAAAAATACTTAACTGCTGTATTCAAACGCTGACTTTTTTTAAAATTTCTTTCCGAACATTTTGCTGAAAATCGCATGGCTCTGTGATGTACGGTTGCAAAATTATGGTGCCATAAACTTTGTGCTGTTTTTTTGGACCACCCTGTATATACCGAGCTGAGATGGTAGCAATCAGTGTCGCATTACAGAAAGTTGTTAACTTCAGGAAAAACCTAGTACCCAAGGAGGCTAACATCAATCTGTATACTGATTCTAGATCTGCTATCCAAAAGCTTGCAAAGGCCACCGGAAAGGAAAAAATTGTGCACCACGTACTTTCACTGGTTGAGCAAATAGCAGCAGGTGGTAACGCAAAAACGACATTTCAGAGGATCCCTGGTCACTGCGGGATAGAGGGAAACATGTGGGCCGACAGTATTGCAAAGGATGCCTCCACATTACCACAGACAGCAGCACCAGTGGACTTTAGCACTGCTAAAACAGTTATCCGTCATCACTGTGCCCGCAAATGGAGTAGTATGGCCAAGCCAGCAGTACCCCATGCCACATATGTGAACAGAGATCAAGAAAAGGACTTTACACCTTCACAAAGAACTCTGCTTTCACACCTTCGTACAGGAGGACATACACCAGAGTTGGTATGGTACTGCAACAGAATAACGAGAAACCAAAACCAGCCTGAACCAGCCACATGTCAGTGATGTGGTCAGGCAGAGAAGACGCTGGTACACTTAATGACTGAATGTCCAGTATTGGACGATGCACACAGCCACCATTTCGATGAGGATGATCCCATCACTTTTCTGTCCAACGAACCGAAGTAGCACTCAGTTATCTGAGAGATGCTGGCAGCCGGTTGTATATGATCTCTGACCGAGCGCCAGAAGAAAACAACAACAACAACAGGTCCGTTAACTCATGAGCATAAGCTGTCACATCACACAAGAATGCAAGGTCAACTCAATTACCTAAATCTAATCCACAAATGATGACGCGGCGCAAAGACCGAGTCGCTTGCTCAGTTCAGGTAAATACTGCTTTAAATTTGTAAGCTTCAACTGGCTTAATTTGTGTAGTGTGTCAGCATCGTCATCATCAATTTTTTTCTACGTCGCATTAGTTTCAGAAACGTTTCTAGTCATATTATAATTATTTAGAGTAAAAAGTTCAAAGGACTGTTTTAGGACAGTCTGATAGAAGCTAACTTTCACTATCTCCAATGACACTGCGCATACCGGTATTAGGCAGTAAGGGGTATAGGTAAGGGGTGAGTGGTGGGAACGTGCATACACGTGAAGTATAGCACAATGGTGTCAGAAGTTGACTGTAGTTATGAGTGTCAACTCTGGTCTGAACACAGCTTAGAGACTAGAACTCGAACAATAGGCTTAACGAAAAGAGTATACACAATACTGAAATCACAAAAAGTGTCTGTACCTTTGTAATCTTTGCTTTAGGTTCGACATCTTCAGCATCAGCTGCCTGCAAATACATACACATCTGTCATCAAACGTTTACAACGAAGTGCTGAAAAGTTTGTGTACATCATTTCATCCGAGATGGCTGATGTAAATAACATCTGGAAAAAAAACAATCTCCTCTAATCAATATAAATGTAGAATGCTAAAAGCCGTCACCTTTCTCTTCGTTGCCATGGTAAAAATGTTTATTATATCCAACCACAGATATCTACTACGTAATTTATGATCCACAAGAGAACAGTTTTTACATAAAGCGGCAAACATGTAAACAAACAACAATGTAACTTCCGGTTTGGCCTTACAATAACAATAAATAATCAAATTTTTTAAATTTTTTTTTATTTATTCATTTGTATCAGGCAACAAGGCCCATAAACATCATAAACACCCTATTTATTTATAGGTCTGTGATAAACACCAACAAAAAAAGACAGACAGATACACAGATATACAGACCGACAGACATTAAAGCAGTACAGAATGAAACATGGAAACAGTGAACACAGTTACAGTAATGCAAGCCTAGAGCATCAAACAGTACATTCTTGACACACTTCAGCCTGGCGCAAAATACCACTTTGGCATTATGCAATACAGTATCAAAGCTTGGCAGACGTAATTGCATTAACATCGCAGTGACACTGCTGTATTTGGGAAATCCAAAAAAAGTTGCAAGTTTTTAACATAACCAGAAGCAAGCTTTTTAAGGCTGGCCAACTGAAAGTTTTTCCACAGTGCTATGTCATAAAAGCAGAAGATGAACGACCGAAACAGTTTCGCTTTAACATTTGACGTACACCGTGCAAATCTTCTAATAAGTAAGTTTGTTCTAGCAAACAGTGACTTCAACTATCTGTAAATATCAGCATTGTCACTGAGTCAGTGAGTAAGGTTTAACGTCCCACCCCACACAGTATAGGTCATTTCAGGGACGGCCTTTCCAGGCGGAATGCACACAAACACACAACAATGGAACAGCAAGTTTAACGTTTACAGAAACACAAAACACAAAATACAAAAAAACAAGCTAAACCTAAAATTGTAAGAACTCCAGTATAAACGTGCATATGTAATTAACATAATGGTAGTTCTAACAGTGGCGGATCCAGAATTTTCCAATAGGGGGGGAGGCGGGAGACGCCGAAGGCGTCAAGACGTAGGGTCGAGGCGCCGAGGGGGGTGTCCCCCCTCCCCAGAGG
>Ga0209671_1003717_pt1 | contig 14821 bp, 14 predicted proteins | sample WorMetHERISLAND2_2_FD_187401 | JGI IMG/M metagenome (GOLD analysis project Ga0209671, IMG submission 187401) | Marine gutless worms symbiont microbial communities from Max Planck institute for Marine Microbiology, Germany - Olavius geniculatus... | ecosystem: Host-associated > Annelida >... | reverse complement strand
GAGTATATTGGTGAAAAAGTCTAAAGATTGATTAGAGTTTGATGCATTTATAAAAAAAAATAATTTATGAGCTTGCTTTTCTTAAAGTCGGTCTCTTTGTATAAGCAGAATAGAAAAACGCTTTACACGATACATTTTTACTCTGTTTTAATAAATGTTGATAAAATAACATACGCATTTGCTTGTTATAGCCGTATTTATTTTATAATCAGATAAATATTTAACATCTGAAATTTGCATTTTGAAAAACATTTTTTAGAAAACTGTAGATGCGATGCTTTGCATTCTGGCGTCCAGCAGTGGTTGAGTGCGCATGCATGTATGGTGCAGGTGCAAGGAAGGTATGCTGCTTGAAGGCAACTTCGAATACACTGAGTGTTTACCTAACGGCAGCTGGTCGCACCCAATGCCAAAGTGTTGGAGTGAGTGGTATAGTTGCTTTTTTTAAACAAACTACTGCCACAGTACATAGCATAGGCAGACAATTAATTTAAAACAGATGCAAATGCAAAGACAGGCAACTGTTTTTTCAGTCGTTAAAGCTATCATTTTGTAGAGAATTTTAGTACCACGACGTATTTTAATCACAAGTAAACTAGTGTTTAGGGTATTGCATATTAAATGTTTTGCAATTTACTTGTTTGCGTATTACCTGCCTATGATGGTGTGCGTGTTTTATTGACTTTCATGTAATGCTTGTGCGACTGACATTTGTCAGACAAAAGCAACTTGCTTACTCACATTGATTATCGGTGTAGGTCCGTGTACGTTGCTTCCAGTCGCCAACGGCAGCATAGTGGTACCTGACGGTATCAGACCTGGCAGGAAAGTGAAGCACGGTAGTATATTGCAGTACGACTGCCACCACGGCTTCTACCCCGGTACTTCTACAACGACCTGCTGTCACAATGGAACCTGGCTAACGACGCCGGAATGCACGCCGGGTCTGCGTTTTAATTTTTTTCTTTCTTGAATGAACTTAAAATTAAATAAATTTTATGCCACTTCGTTCGCTTTGCACAGTTCGTGCAACGCATTTCAACTGGCATTTCAGTCCAATCCAGCTCAGTTCACTTTTGTTGCCTTGTACCCGCCCTAAGATTATTTGAACAGTTATTGGTGAAAAAACGCTTCGTTTTTCGTGCGATATTGTTAAAAATTTAGTGGCTAAACCATACTAAGAACACTGATATTGTACTCTGTACATAGGTAGTTAATTGCTGCATTATTTCTTATCAGATATATGACGCATTTTTGGATCAGCACTTACACCTAATTGCGACGAAGTCACTCTATGATGAGCCTGGTTAGTACTTGAATAGGGGACCATCGACAGACGGGTATACAATCTCAAGGCCCAGATTAAAATTTTGAGCAGCCATTATCTCCGCTGTCGGAAATTCGCATGCAGTGTCCGTCGAAAAATTGCATCTTCCTGTTAATTTTTAACCCACGACGCCACTGAAGGGGCTCCTTTTTGTCGAGCCTTTGTTCCGCTAAACATGCCTAAATCCACCTCTGTGTCTATATGCAGCTCCGTGTGAGCGTCGGCCTCGTGATATAAAGAATGGGATCGTGCGATATCACCGCCAGCGACACGGAGCCCGAGCACTGTATGAGTGTGACTTCGGCTTCAATCTGGTCGGAGATAACTACCTCGTCTGTCAGTACGGCAACTGGATCCACCCCTCCAAAGTCCGGCCTGTGTGCGAGCCGAGTTAGTATGGTGTGCTTTTTCGTTCTTGCGTTTGCTTATTCTAACAATAACAACAATAACCAGAGTAGTTCGGTAAAAAGTAGAATCGCTGATCAATGTTGCCACCGGCTAAATCGTAATTCATCTTTTTTATCGTGAGTCGGAAGCAATGTTTTGGCTGGGAATTCGATCGACTTCCAAATCTCCTTCATATGGCACAGTGTGTCACTGCATTGACCCCGGAATTGTAGCTGCCAATTGGCATGCAAATTCGTTGAACGGTTTACGCAGAGTGCACGAGTGTAACAGACAGACAGACAAACCTCCCTATGGAGAAATGTGTCGCAATAGGCGGAGTCGCATTTCGTTGTGCACTTGTGCTTATGGCGTGTGTGCTTAAGCTGATTTGTTAGCCTAACATATTGTGAGGTCTCCGTATGTAACCAGCCATCCAGGTCAACTCAGCCTGGCCATCCGTCCGTGGGTAGGCGCGATGAGTATCAGCGAAAGCACACTGTGCGTTGCACTAGCTCCGTATCTGTGGTTTTGCAGTGTTAACTGGTGTCTGGCTAAAGGCTAAGGAAACGGAGATCAGTGCCGCTCTGTGGCTCTGGAAGGACGTTGATACGTTTTTACGTTATAATTTTCAGACACGTGCGACTACCCGGGCAACATAACGCACGGCCGCGTGCTGCTGGTGGGGCACATTGGAAAATACGAGTACCGGCAGTACGTCCAGCCGGTGGGTCACAACGACAAGATTGAGTACCAGTGCCACAAACACTACCAGCTGGTTGGACCTTCCGGATCAACGTGCGTCAACGGAACATGGAGTCCGTCCGAGCTGCCTGCCTGCCAGCCGAAACACCATCCACACCTCTACTACCTCTATCCGACGAACCGCTCTTTCTTCGGACAACTTCGTCGCGCGTCCGTCTCCCCGTTCCCTCCAACAGACATTGTCTGAGCCAAGATGATTTTCAGGGAGGCCGGAAGCCTAATTCTCAAAATTTTCTAGGGGAATTTTCCTAAGACCTTCAAAGTTTCAAACGAGATTTTTCTTCGTGAGCCAGCGCCTTTATTTTGTTTTTTCCTCACAATTGTTATTGTTTTTGTAAATTGCATTTTTCTCCACGATCGTAAGTACGTTTAGTAAGTTTGCCTTGGAGGATTAACGGAAACATCATCAGAACTTTTGTGTGCTGTATTACTGTCATTCACTGTACGCACATATAACCTAAGCCTACAGACACAGGTCTACAAACGGTTTGTTCAGACGTACTAGGAGTGCAGGCTTATAGATGTAGTGGATTTACCATTCATTGGTGAGGATAGGGCGATGACGAGTTCCTATATGCTTTCAATAGTAACCATGTCGCCCGTCTTTATCTGCAGCGGTTTGGACGCAATTTCGAATAAAATGTTGCTGCTGCAGTTATCACCCACGTGCGCCGAATTACCGTATTGTATTCTAGCGCTGATTATAGCGTTCGTTATGTTCGATATAGCAGCGTCTCCATAGCGCGTATGGGACTGTAGCCACTCTGGGAAATCGCTTTCGTTCTGCAACCGAAAGTCGTACGCTAGCCATCGGTTAGGCTATAGGCGGTACGGTCGGCGCACTCTAGCGAAGCTGGGTATCTTGTTACGTTTTGAGCAGTTTGCCTTATTTGTCTCGATTACGGCTGTCAGTGCCAGTGATTGCCTAGTAAGAAGCGTTCCCGAGTTAAAGATCAGCCAATCGAACCATCGGTACGCAAAACTACTAGACGGCACATTTAAGCGTCGGAGTTACTGATCTCCGCAAGGATGTCTGATGTATATGTAATTCCCACTTACTGAACGACAGGGAGGAATTTCCGAGCAACGTATTCAGCTCAGAGTTGATGCGGCGAGTTCTTTTTATCGTTTTCTCAATAAAGGTTTTGTTTACCAAGTTGCACTTCGAGATGTCCGTCTATATACGCGTCTATGCAACTTGCGAAACATTAGATACTTTCGAATATTTGAAACAACTACTGAAGGCGTTTCTGTCGTTCGAGACTAATTGTTTGTTTAGAAGCTTACCTGATTCGGTGTGGAGTAGGGGGGGTAGGCACCTAAGTTACCCGAGCCCCACGACGTTTGGAGGGCCCCACCGTCGCGCAGAAATATAAAGCATTTTTTTAAAAATTCAAAAAAATTTCTTCTCATAGGGGCCCCGCGAGAATGTTTCCCTGGGCCCCGCTGTGGCTCTCTACGGGCCTGGAAAGCACACTTAAGAAACGTGCAGAGCGAACGAAATAAACTGAACTGCTAGTTCATTCGCTTTGTAGCCTGTAGGCCAACGCAACTGAACTGGCATTTCAAAATTTTCACACAAAGACTTTCCAACAATGTTCCGACAGCCAAAAATTTGCCCCACACCTCCTGCTACTAGCTTTTTATCTACCTGCCTCATACCACGGTGAAACGTGTAAAATTTAAAAAAACAATTAAATTATTCGACTTCTGCGCATTTTATTTTACACGTTAACATCATCCTCGGTCTGTCTTCGTGCCATGTGCAATCGAGCTAAAATAGTTTGCAATATTTTTGACGTAAAACGTCTGTGAAAATCATTTTCAACACGGACGCGCAAAACTAAATGCAAAATATAAAAAAAACTTCTTTACAAACGTTTTCTGTCTTACATGTTTGCTACCATCTCTTCTGCAGTTTATCAATTAATGCAAAAAGTGAAAGTGCTATTGAAACCGGACTATATTTTCCAAAGTTGTTGTAAAAATAAATCTGACAGTGACATCTTTTTATCTGACACAGATATAGTAAAAATGGCATAGCATTCGCACTTAACGTCCCGCTAACAAATATCACTGGAACATGATTTCACAGTCAAAGAAATACATAAGCAGTTTCGTGGAAAATTTGGAACATGTCCATCTCATTAATTGACAATAAGACATCAATCTAAAATCAATGAATGACAGCATATGAAAGCGAGAACCGAATGTGTAAATCTTTCAACATGTTAAAACCTGAAAATCTCGGGAAAAAAATTACAACAAAAAACAAGAAACAACAGACTTGCATTTTCCTACAGTGTACAACAAGTGTTTTGCTGACCAAACATGGCTGTACGTTTTGCACTGAAATAATATAAACATCCCAGAAATGTCTTTGGATAAAAAATTCAAAAAGCTCAAAATGATAATGCACAATCAGTAACAGCGGAAGAATATATGGATTAGTGCACATGTACTGCCAAAAGCCAAAGGAACATCACAGCATATGCAGCACAATTATGGGCCTAGACGTACAAAGCTAAAACAAGTCTCATATACGATAAGAAGATGGCGTTTTTATTATAATAAGACAGTCATCCACGAAGTTGCCCTATGTCATAAAAGGTAAAAGTTGTTTACAGCACTTCACAGGAAATCTATCTCAGAGCCACGGAGCGTCACCTGCCATATGGGATCACACAGCATTAACTGCGACCTGACACAAGTGAATGTGGCCAGGATTAACCCCAGCCAAACAGACCTGTACTCGATTTACCTATTCCGGAAGGATAGAAAGGTGAGTTGACCTGGTAGTTGGTTATATCATAAGATGGTTCACCTGTCGGCAGACAAATCACCACCACCATCACCTTTGCAAGTCATTAATTTCTACCCTGAGGCTCACACTGACCTTTCAAGCTGTGAAACATCACATGTGGCCGCTGGTAGTACCAAATTATGCTGCTCGCTGACCAGAACTGTTACATGACAGCAAAACAAATGGCATTAGACCTCCAATTCACAATACATAAACACACGACGGCAGACAGAGTCTTCTCAGCTAAGCTTGAGGCATGCCACGTTGAAGCCATCGCCTTTATGCAGTGCAACGAGACCGAGCAAATTCTGTTTCTTGGTAAAAGCTCGAGATGACTCAAGTTCATACAGAGTACAGAGGTTCAACACGACACCCTCATGTAGGTTACCGGCCGGGTCCTGATGTATGAGTGACTCCAAGTGCTCTAGGGCTTCCTTGAGACGACCCAGGTACAGCGAACAGACGGCCAGGTTGTTCACAGCCTGACATTGACAACACAAAAAACCCTTCCATCATTATTCAAAAAAGCAGGTAAACAATAAAAAAAATCAATCAATAAATCAGTCAAATAATCTATACTTCTCAGAAGTACCTTTTACCATCATCATTATCAGAATCTACGACGGTCATCCCAAAAGTTTCTGGCCTTGACATATTAGACAATCATATTTTCCGTAATATACATATACATCAGTGAAACGTACATCCTTTACTGACTCATGTGAGTCTGGTGCGGATATGGCATCATTGTAATTTATGTAATTTTTAGCGTCAACGAAAGAGGCTCGAGTCGTTCATCATTGTGGATAGCAGAAACCACCATGATCAAATTTCAGATTTCAAAATAGATAATAGTCACTGGGGGTCATAGAATTATTATACGAAGAGTGATCTTAGTGTACTAAGCCATAGTCGTGAACAACCAGATGGGTAAGTAAGTAAGTAAGTAAAAAATCTTTTATTAAACAATGGTCAAACGCCATTGCAAAACAGAACATAACATAGCAAAATCTGTACAATATCGATAAGAAAAACAAAATGAAATGAGATACGGTAGAGCTACAACAGACCAGTGTTATTCAACCTTTTTGCTGCAGCGGAACCCTACATAAGTGTCAAAATCACTCACGGAACCCCATGGCATGCAATGATCTGTGAGTCCAATGGCATAGGCAAAGTGGAATTTTCAGAATGTCTGGGGACCCATGTCCCCAGCAGAGTCAAAAGACAAAAAACATGCGGGAGTCTGGAGCAAAACCCTGAAACGCTGACGATAAAGCAGCAGGCAAAAGTCTTGTTCAATTTTACTGTATTAGATAATATTATTTATCATTTTTATTTCACCCGTAACCAAAAACAGTTTACGAGTCGGTCGCTAACGGACCAAAAATTATCACTGGATCTTACACGTTTTTATGCCCACGGACAGCTCAGGGGGTCTGGACCTCCCAGCCAGTTGCGCTAATAGGCAAACTCCACAAAGTTAGTGTTCGGTGTTCAATGCAAATATTCTAACATTGTTAACAACAACAAAAATATTCAACACTGTATGCAAAAGTGGATGGCGACAAGTGCTAATTTGGAACTGAGCATTCGGCGCGTAGTACTTCTATGGCTTGTTCTGACGTAATTTCACATGCTAGGTTATTTTTATTTTTTTTTTACTGACGAGCTGCGAAACCCTTGGCAGATGCTCGTGGAACCCTGGGTTCCCGTTGAAAATCATTGCTGTAGACTTTGGACTGGGGTGCAGTGCTGAAATTAAAAGACTAGGGCGTGGCGCTCACTGCCAGCCCCCTGCCCATCAGGGGCCCATGTAACCAGTCACAAATCTTGATTGGCCTTTCGTTAACACAACTGATATAATTAACAGTTAAATTTTCAATAACTTTTTTGATACTGTAAAATATTGGCATTACATCGTAATTGTCTGAAATGCTGTTATTTGCGACCACCACAGATTAGACAATAGTATACATACAGACGCAAATAAGAAATTCATAAACGTATTTGTCAGGGCTTTCATAAAATCAGATGCCATGGAAAACCAGATTGGTAAATCCAGCTACAGACTGGAAAATTGTCATGCAACAGTGATCCTGATTTTATGCTGTTTGCATTAGCGCTCTAAATCGTTTCGGTTTAATGCTCTATGATGTCATAATTTACAATGACATCATGTCAGCAGCAAACTTGTACGAGTCAGTGAAGGATGTAAGTTTCACTGATACATAGATTGTGGAAAATATTACTGTCTAATATGTCGAGGCCGGAAACTTTTGGGATGGCCCTCATACACCATAAACATCAGTAGATTTTGTAACGTTACACTGCAGAATTAACAATTCTGCAAACTATACAGACACAGCGGACACTGACCACAACGTTGCTGCTGTTGCGTTCTGTGAGCTTCTTGAAATATTCGTAAGCATCGGCAAAGTTGCCATGGGCCAGCTGCAGTAGACCTCTGTCAATTACAGGCACAAACTCCAAATTGTATAGCTTAACATCATACAGAAGAGCCAGCCAGACAGCATTGGTAAACAAACGTTCAACAACAGCCACAGGCTGAAGATTCAAGTTATGTACAGGATGGACCAATAAATGACCCATATAAATAAAAATGTTTTTATCAGAACTTCGTCAAATATCCACCAAATTTGATAATTTTTGGCACACAAATAGCCAAGCCGATAAGATTATGCAAGGTATACTCACTGTCCACCCCACCTAATTTACGTAAGTGCACTACCGTGTAAAACGCAGATGCTCCAAATTGTTGCATAATGCTTAGTTGTTGTTACCATAAAAGTTCTAACGACTCAATTAAGCACACGATAAACTAAAATGCGATTTATTTAGCAGAGTTATAAGTTTGTGTAACATAACAACACGCTTCCAAATTTTTAAAATTTATACCAAAATGTACACAATGGCTTAGACGTGATGAAACGACTGATAGCGACATTAACGATCAACTGATCAATATCACAGCACTCATTCATGGATTAGATGGGTTTTGAGCTCATAAGTCGGCTATTTTGTTGTCTGCTATTTTCAGCGTAAAATATTTAATACCACAAAATTATTAAATCACGTGGCACTTCCTGTCGAACTGATAATAAAAAGGTAAGCAATCTGATACTGATGATCACCAAGTAATGTAACAATTTGAAGCATCTGCATTTTACACGGTAGTGCGTTGACACAGATTAAGTGAAGTAAACAGTGAGTATACTTCACATAATTTTATCGTCTTGGTTATCTGTGTGCCAAAAATTACCAAATTTGGTGGAGATTTGACAAAGTTCTGACAAAAACAAGTTGGTTCACTTTTTGGCCCACCCTGTATACCTTTAAATTAATTACGCAATTAAAGGTTCGCTGAGAGAATCAAATTCACTCGCGCAATTTATGTAGATTTAAATTAGACATCTAACTTCGCATATATAATATGATGATTTGAGCTTCATAAATATACGAAATTAATGTGCAATTTCAAAGAAAATGCGCCATTACATTATGTTTGGAAAAAAATTCTAATTTACCAGTTCCCCCGGTGACGTCATGAGCCTAGCCTAAAGACATCATGAATATTAATGGCCTAGCCGGTAACGTCGTCAGTCTAGGCTAGGCCATTAATATTCATGATGCTTATTGGCTAGCGTGATGACGTCACCGGGGGCGTCTACATGCCAATATGGCGGCACGTTTTTTACGTGATTTTCGTAGATCGTCGATTTCAAAGGTAAATTTCTTTTTGTTGACAAAATGCTGGGCGCTGATATTACTGTCCAAATTATCAGAGCATTATGCAATTTTAAAAAAATGGATAAACTGTATACATTAATTTTGGTGTCTAGGAACCTTTAATGAACACGTCTATTTGTGAAGATAACCATATACCAGAAATACATACTTTAATTTTTCAATCTGTTCAAAGATTAATCAGATCAACAGTCATAAAACTTAGAGACTTATCAAAATTAAAGCATTTTACTGACACATCAAAAATCTAAATAAAAACAATTACTTGCTCAAAAGATTCTGACTGCTAGACGCGTCAACGCTTTCTGCGAGCTCAAAATATTTTGAAGTCATATTAACGACACCCATCTGACAACAACCAACAAACACAGGTTAATAATTACAATAATAAAAAAATAATTATTATTAGTACTATCTATTGCCTATTTTATTGCAATAACAATAATTATCTGTGAATTGGATGAGTTCAGCAGAGTGGATAAAATGGCCAGTTTTTACGAAAGTTGTTGAATCTCTTAGCTCAAATTGAACAAAAGTATCTACAAAGCAACATCATAATTACAACAACATCAAAAACAAGAGGTAAGTTAGTTGCTAGCTAGGACCTGTACCATGAAAAAAATCAAATTATTTAGTCCATCTACAGATCGGTATTCTGGAGATGCTTATCCACAAAAAAACCCACGTACAGTCCACAAATCTCTGCTGGGTAAACAGTCCAAGACTATTGGACAATACACAAAATTAATCACAACAGAACATTATCGAATGTTATATTACAAGTGCCAGTACAACCTGCAGATAAATTCGTCCAATTCCACTGAAGAGATTGGCTTTGTTGACTGGGTCGCTATCAACAAGCTGCGTGTAGATCTGCAGTGCTGCTGCATAGTTCTGCAGCACAGTGAAGACACAGCAACAACATCAATGTCTGCATACTGCAAGCAGTTCTCGTTGCATGTTCTGAATGATTACAAAAAGATGCCTGCAATGAAAGTGAAGCTTGGTTGCAAGGTGCCAAGGTCATGAGCAAGAAGTCGTTAAGTTCAAATCTCAGTCGGGTCACCATCAGCAGGCTACTATTTGGAGTAGTGAATGCAGATTGGTAAATGATCTTGCTATATAACTAATCACCAAGGTCACCCGCAACCATATTACACACACATATGCATTCCAACTATACCAATACAAAACTGGAAACCTGGGGCCAAATCTTCAGAAATTCTTAGGAAGATCTTTGTAACTTCTTCTCCAAAGAAAGTATGCAGACTTTCAAAAGTTCTTTGAAAATGTCTTTGGAAGAATTTGAGATGTTCCAAAGAAGACTTTGAAAAAAGTACACAATTTTCAAAACCTTCTTTGGAAACTTCTTAAAAAGAATTTAGGCAAATATGTAGGGAAGCACTAACCTAGTCTTACACGACGAAAGCTGCATAAGAAAACAAAATCTGTAAAAAGTACGGAATGTTGACACTTGGCTTAGACGTCATATGTGACATCATATGTTGTTTGCGTGACACTGTGATAAAACAAACAATGAGTACATAAAGCAAATTGACGTTTGGTCAACTTAAACAACGAAGTGGTGAGTAAATCGCACTTCCCGTTGATGTGCCAAGATAAGAAGTTTTCCTAAGAAGTTTTAAAACTAAAGTGATCACGTCACATGGTTGGTATAAGTGCACTTGATTTGGTTGAACTAGTTTAGGAAGGTAAGAAAAGAAGAAGTACTTTGGAAAGGCAAAGAAAGCCATCGAAAATTGGGAAAAGAAAACTTCTATGGAAGCCCTAAATCATCTGACATAGAAAGATGTTTGAAATATGTCTTAGAAAAGTTTCAAAAATTTGGCCACTAGTTTACGAGCCTCGTATGCCATCCAGCAAGGAAAAGGTTTGGGCCTATTCTAAGCTCCTGGGACTTGCATGGGACGCAGCAGCAACACGAGATACATATAGCATCAGTACCGAGATAATAAATGCAATTTATTTTTCAGCTAAGAGATCGATACAAACCAACAAATGAGACTAACTCACCTTTGCACTTAGTAGACAGTTTCCCAGCGCATACAGAACCCTGTTCTTCCGGGCATGCCACAGCTCCTTAGATGCTGCACGCAAATAAGCATTACAAAATATTAAACAAACAACACAAATACTAATGCCACTACAATGAGGCAATTTCATTGAGCACAGCAACCATTTGTAGTCATTCTTAGTCAGCAACAAATATTGCTGTAGCGTGGTCTGTCTGTCTGTCACACTGGCGCACTTTGCTAGAGCTGTTGCACAGAATGGGATGCTATACGGCAAAAACAATTGTAAGTGATAGTGTAAGACAGGATGATGGACCCCACCACTTGAAATTAGCATTAAAAATGCAGTCAAATGCTACATTCAAGTAACGTTAACTAGTGCAAATGACTTTGAATCTTGTTCATCAATCAAACACTGTACTAATGTACTTTTACAGGGTGGGCCAAAAAAACGTGGCACTGTACTTTTGTCCATATCTTCGCCAATTAATGACCGATTTTTAAAATTCTTTCACTGGCACACTCTGCGGACAATCTGCAATAACGCGATTATTACATATCCCACCACACCATAAATGCTTCTCTACACTACCTTATGAAATATCAATAGAATATGCATATATAATAATAATAACAGACAAACATTTAGGTAAAATTGAAAAAAAAACACCTCAGACCAAACTTACAGCGGGTCTAACACAGTCTAGTGTCATACAGATCATTCATTGCATTGTTGGTCTGCTGTTTTTTTATTAACTTAAATTTTTGTTTTTATTGTTAGTTTTAGTTTACATTTCTATTTCACTAGGTAATGTAGACACACATTTACTGTGTGGTGGGATATATAATAATCACATTATTGCAAATTGTCCGCAAAGTTTGCCAGTCAAAAAATTTTGAAAATCGGTCAATAATTGGTGAAGATATAGACAAAAGTGAAGTGCCACGTTTTTTATGGCCCATGGCATAGATCAACTCACAGCACATGGATAGCCACATACAATTCTGTAAGCACAACATGAACAAACAACTGAAAAAGAAAGCAGTTGTTTGTGTAACAGCAAATTCACATATCCAACTATTCTGTAAAATTAAAGCAAGAAAAAGTGAAAGCTGAAATAATGGAGAAATACAAACTGGAACACACAAGACATATCTGGAAAAAAACAAAATAACAATTAAATTATTGTAAAGTATCACAGAAAAAAGTGTGTAGGGTTTAACATTCCACCCAACACAGTATAGGTCATTTTGGGGACGGCCTCCACAGGCAGAATGCACACAAACACACGGTAATGAAACGGTAAGTTTAACCTTTACAGAAACACAAAACACAAAAAAGGCTAAACTTAAACTTGTAAGAACTTCATTATATGCATGCATAAATAACTAACAATAACGGTAGTTCTAATAATCTTCCCCATTATCCTTCAGACAGTCATTAATTTCAGAATGCTGTCTATTGGAGAACAGGGGCTATCACAGTTATGAAATGAAAAAATAATAGTAAAAACACCATAACTCCAGCAGTAAATAATAAACATGAATTTGTTTCAATGAAAATTAACAAAACTGCTGCACATGCCAATACTTTCGAAAAACACCTTGTCATGGATTACAACAGCAAATAGTCCACTTCGCACTACAAGAGCAACTGATGGAAAAAGATCACCGATAAACACTCACCAAGGAGGCTGGTCTCATTCAGCTGTATCATATTTCCATCTTCTGCCAAACCATTCTCCAAGTTTCTCAGCATCTGAAACCCAGCAGTCTCGCAAGAAAATAAGCAAACAATTACCGGTAGATCACCACCATCATCATTACAAGTTTTGACTTTTGTTCCTTTTGTTCAAGCTGCCATTTTTATGAAAGTCACTCTACGTTAGGACTAATTCCATAAAACTTATTACCGTATTTGGAAATTACTCGCAGAATCCCAAAATAATCAGAAAATTCCTAAAGACATTAGCACAACTCAAGCTACATTAACCGGCTGCATACGATGTAAAATTACCCATACTCGCCAGCTGAAAAAAATGATACAACTTATACAAGTGTAAGGCAGGGCTTAACCCAAACTAGGCAATCAGCACAGGTTACGTTATAGACCCGATGACGTTCTGCCATCACTATACGTCAGGCCCATACTTACTTCTCCAGCCCAACCGTCATTTTGCCAGTATCAAATTAAACTGCTTGGAAACTAAAATAATTTCCGTGTGACTTTATATAGTTGTCATATCTGACAACGGCATAGTCTTGAATAACCAGCATGTGACCATGTTGTCAGTGTAAACTAACGTCGCTAAGGAGCAGGTGCAATCATCTCATGTATCGTGAAGCACTTCTGGCGAGTCAGAACTTTACACTATTGAAACTAGTGCAAACAGAGTTTAATGCAATATATAAAATCAAACACGACCTGAGATATAACACTGCGTAGATGTGAGAGTCTATCCACAGAATCATGCAGTCGACCAACATGCTGTGGCAATTCAGCATGCAACATTCTCATGTCAAATGGCACCATCGACCCTGTATATACAAGCAACAAATAACCATTTACTTACTTATTATCACTATCTATATATGCAGTGCTACACTGCATTCTCCGTCTTCAAATAAAAAAGAAAAAAAGCAGAAAGTCGTGGAAAGTTCATGGCATACATACATAACCCCACAGAAATCAGTAAAAAAATAGTTGAAAAACTGCATTCTATTTCTCTTAAAATTAAAAAAAACAAATGGTCGCAGAATGTTCACGGTACACACAATTCCCACAAAAAAATCAGTCACATAATAGTAAAAATCAGGACAAGCATAAAAATACTAATAAGGAAATGCTTATTATGGTTAAGTTTTTAAAACTTCAAAGCTACAAGTATGCAAATTTTCCAACATTTACTTGACACAGACATTATCTAGCAGTACTCATTTCTAATAGCAGGAAACTCACAGAAACCCTCAGACCCATCAAATTCGGCCAACACTCCACATTCTTCCAGCGTATCACAAGGTGCACATACGTCAACAAGTAAATAAGTATTTCAACTCAAAAAATACCTGGAACACCACTGAACACAGTGGGTTAGGTTTTTCAATAAAACCTAGGTTTTTTTAACCTCGGTGAATAGAGAAAATAAAGTGTAATTACCTCGACGCAGAGGTCCAGCTGACGATGCATAATACTCGTGGTAGAGATCGGGAGTATCCAGGTCACCAAACTGTTCTATCTCAGTCTCAGCTGATGAGAACAGGTGCAATTTGACCATCAGAGACAGACGACAGAACCACAGCTGACAGACAGCGCAACAAACGTACATTACTTAGTACCTGTTAAAATTGTTTTTCTCAAAATTCACATTTTTGATCAAACAAGGCGCTCGATGAGTGCATATCTCCACCAAGTGAAGTGATGTAGACACAAGGAAGAAGGAGGCAGAAGGAAGAGCCACTTTGCTGCAGGGTAGGGAGGTTAATGCAACAGCCAGCGTTGCTGCTTGTGCTGTTGGTGCAATGATGTCATTGCTATTATTAGTCATCATGTACACAGACACACACACACACACACGGAATGACAGACACAACGACAGACAGAACGACCAATCTCATAATCTAATCCAATGTCCATTACATTCAATCAATCAATCAATCAATCAAAAAATAACCACTTACAAAAGTGACCAGTGGTGTACAACACACCTAAAAGCTAAAATAAAACCTAAGGATAATGTACAA
>Ga0209671_1003716_pt1 | contig 14822 bp, 4 predicted proteins | sample WorMetHERISLAND2_2_FD_187401 | JGI IMG/M metagenome (GOLD analysis project Ga0209671, IMG submission 187401) | Marine gutless worms symbiont microbial communities from Max Planck institute for Marine Microbiology, Germany - Olavius geniculatus... | ecosystem: Host-associated > Annelida >... | reverse complement strand
TCGTCTGACATTTCACGAGGTAGTATAGCGACACAGTTGAGGTGTGGTGGAATCTACATATAGTGACACTTTCATTACATATTGTCTTCTAATTTTGAGAGTGACATAATATTGAAAATCGGTTAATATTTGTTGAAGTTCTGAGGCGTAATGGTGCCATTTTTTGGCCCACCCTGTATGTCAGTCGGCTGCGACGTATCTGCAAAGATAGCTGACGATCAGTTGTTCTTTCTCCGAACTCACGCCTTCCATACTGACTTGTCTCGCATTTTTCAGCCCTGCATGTTACCCCTTCCTCGTGCAATTTTCTTTGTGCCGCATTTTCATGTCGTGAATTTTCAGTCGCCCCGACCGACCGATCGCCTACCCTCGTGTTCCTGGTATTAGCACCCGGCTAGCAGTCAGCAGCCATGCGATAATGTGATTTACAACAGTAATGTATTAATTCCGATCCGACAACCGATTTCAAGACATCCTGGATCCGTATACAGCCGGGCGTCGACTGCGATCACTTGGTGGCTTGGAACATACCTTCAAAGTGCAAATGAAATGCGCGTTTGGAAAATACTTTAAAAGTAGTATTTTAACGAAAAGAAAAACAGTTTCAAAATGTTTGTACACGCTGATAAAAAACAGAGCACACTTTTCACTTCACACATTTTTGACGAAATAAATTCGTTGCTTTAAAATATCTCTTTTTCAAAAATTCGAAGGAAATGTCTACAAATTAATGCAACACTGACAGACCATGAAAAATTGCAATATCCTCCGCAAACCAAAAGTGATTGTTTTCAAAAGCATGACAGATAGAATGTTCTTTAAAAAATCCAGTTGCTACCGACGATCAGAAGTGGATTAACTGCTAAAGTCGAAAATACGACGTATGTACGTACATACCATCTCAAAGCTACGGAGCGTCACCTGCCATATTAGATCACACAGTGTTATCGACCCCGTTAACACGCCCCGTCCTAATCCGAGCGATGCAGGCCGGCTGTCGATTTACCTAATCCAGGGGGATAACAGGCTGAGTTGACAAGAGTGCTTGGCTGGCCATAGACAGACAGTCACCCATCCAAACTTTTGTAGTAACCGGGTCTGGCATATAGCGACTTCGTTGATTGAAAATGAAGCCTGTAGTCTGCTTCCATCCACGATCCAACGCAATACACGCAACCCAAGACCGATGAGTACTTTTGACGAAGGTGACGCAAGAATAGTACGCAACACGCGCAGCTGTCGTAAGAGACGCAACGACCAGAACGGCACTAGAAGCGACGTATATTCTTGCGTTGAGCGTTTGTTGCGTTCGTTGCATTGGGTGGAAATCAAGCTTAACGCGTTAAGACGCGTACAGAGCGACCTAACTGAACCGAACTAAACTGGCACGGTTTAGTTTTTGACGAACTGACCAATGGGCAAACAGGGCGAACCCAATGGTCATAGGTTGATGCGTACGTGCGCGTACTCACGTATGCCACCGACGCCGTTAAACGGTGCCTACTGTAATGCATTACTGTTTGGCCGTTGGTCAGTCCGTCAGAAACTAAACCGTGTCGATTCAGTTCAGTTTAATTCAGTTCAGTTAGGCCTACGTCGCTCTGTACGCGCATTTTACCCACTGCACCTATCCAGAACAGTACCAGGTTGTGATCATCTACCGCTCAGCGTCAGTCACCGAAACATCCCGGCGCCGATCCTCACCCGTTAGGCGAGGTGGCGGCGGAGTTGGAGAGAACAGAAGCTAGGGGAAGCGGAGAGGCGCGAATTGGGGGTAGGTGCGATTGCGATGGGTTAGGGGAGTTAGGGAAACCCCCGGGAAGACGGCAACGGCGGCGACCAAGTCGATTCTCGTGTAGTCGGCGCGTGGGGTCGAGGCCTAATTGATGTTGTTGTTCTGGTTGGTTCTTCCTCATTTCTGAAGATCAAAGACCAGCGATGACGACAGGTATAGCCTAAAGGCTCAGTGTTATCTTGCGTCTGTACTGACGGAAGATAAGACAGCTAAGCTGCTATTTTCCGTCCGCAACCCTAACCCTAAACTTAAACCTAACCCTAGCCCCAACGCTAACCTTAAGCCTAACTCTAGCATTAAATTCTCCAATTTCATAATCCTATCCCAACCCCAAGCCTAACCTACAGACGGAAGATAACATTCAGGCGTACGTGGGATCTGCATGATGCTGTTCGGTTTCTAGCCATCGTGATTCGCAGTCTTCTAATTGATGTTGGGTTCAAATTAACTGGATGCTGAACTGCTGCTAGCGAGGCGCACTGCTAAGCAAGTAATTTATTTGACGTACGTGGCCTTATACGGTGTTTACACGATAGAGCAAACATTAAGCAAACGTCGAGCAAACATCGAGCAAAAATGATGCATGCATAAATCATAGCCTATACGAAGCAAACATCGAACAAACGTCGAACAAACGTCGAGCAAACATTGAGCTGGCTCAAGCAGGCCTATTGAAACCCCGCCCCTGGCTCAAATGTAGGCCTAGGCTTAGCCCACAGCTGATCACGTGTTATATAGGCCTTCCAATTACAAGCCGCCCGCCCTCCTAATCAGCATGCTAATTACCATAGAACGTCGAGCTAGCTGCTCGATGTTGGCTCGATCGTGTAAACACTCTATTAGTGAGCCGTGCTGAGCTTGCGTCGTAGACCAGACGACGTCGTCATCGCACCATTCGACCGCCGAGTTGAGTCGCCTTGGTCAGTCAGTCACGCCCGGAAATGAGGTGTACCGCTGCCGGCAAAATTCCGGTCCGCCGTAATCCACGATTCCGCTAGTGTAAAGGCAAACCGAAAACGCAACTTAACGACAATTTTAGAAGCAGGACTCACAACAAGCCATTAATAAAATTAGCAAAGCTTCACACTTAAACGATCGCGAATTAATCGTGTGCATGATAAAAACGATTATTAGGCGTCACTCTTACTATTATTGCTTTTATAATTGTTTTTATCTGTTCAATACCTTTTTGTACGAGTCGCAGTTGTCAACTTTTGTGTAATAACCGAAGATTTCATGCATATGTATAAGGCTTGTTCAAATCGACAGAACAGAAATGAGGTAAAATAAACGAAAATCTCAGTTTAATGCATTTCATTCTGGTTAGGTTTAATTTAAGTTCTTTTCGGTTTTAACAAAAAATAAATTGAACATTAATCAATTAAAATGCATTGACATAATGCCGTTCAATTCAGTTCAGCTCCGTTCATTTCCGCCGCTTTGTACGCGCCACAAGGCAGATGCTATGAACTTTATCATCGTCGAAGGGTTTAACGTGTGTTGAATAATAATCGTCATTTCTACGACCACGCGTTTTCTTCGCACAAAACGGCGTGCAAATCGGTGGCAAGCTGAACAAAATCTGGAAATCTGTCGGTGCTAGTAGGCCTACTGGCGCAAAAAGTCGAAAGCGTAGGCTGCACATACAGCCCTCGTCCGACAGAACTGTTATGACACAGACTGCTAAGTTTACTCCGTTTACACGATCAAGCAAACATCAAGCAACCATCACACAAATGCATTCAAAATATACTTGCACGACGTGTGCTCTAATTGCTTGATGTTTGCTTGATCGTTTAAACGGGGTATTACAAACACTGACATCGTCAAACCTCCAGAACTAACAACCTTGTAAAATAGGCGAATAACGGGCGTGACAAAAAAGACAGAATAATAGAAATAAAAACATAATCAACAGAGTAAAACTGTAGATAATTACTGATGCTGCTCGTGTCAGCACGGAATGCAGTGGTTTGTGCGTGTGTGTCAAGAACGGATTAGTATGCCAGCCGGGCCCCAGGGCCTGCTCTCCGTACCGATACACCGTTGCGGATCGTCTAGTCCACGCGTTCTGTGATCCGCCGACGACCGCTCCAGTCTGGAATAAAGCGACCAGCAATAATGTCTGATCGTGGCTGCCTGGCGATACAAAATAATGGCAACGGTCAACACACAGATCGTCAGGACACAGCATCGGACAAATCAACCCAGAAACGATGACTGTACCCGGCCTAATAGCAGACATGGACATTAGGCATACGTTAATACAGCCGTGTGTCAATTAACCTGAACTTGTTTACAGTGTATGCGTTTTTATTCTCCGCGACAGACAGCGAATAAAAAGCAGAAATGTGGACCAATGACTACACATTTGTGATTTGTCCCAACTAGGTCTACTAATATCCATTTAGATAACAGCAAGACCTATATCAGTGTTAGCACGCAGTTAAATCGACGCCTATAGAACTGTGTCTTAATCTTGTCTATACAATTCGGAGCAGCACCTAAATAAATAATTCCTGTAATCATCGATCAGGATTGTGAATATAGACAGACATGGGCCTAATGGGGAACAGTACACACAAACCCCATAAATATCCTTCCTTCGACGGATTAAATATGTTCACACGTAGCCTAAATCTCCCAGTGCTGACAGATCCCAGGAGAGATGGCCGGGCTGAGTTAACCCCAATATAGCTGCTTACATATTCAGACGATTTTAGTCGCACGAAAAAAATCAATAGTCACCCATCTCGGTATTAACCGAGCTCAGCGTGCAGCAACCCTGTCGATCAAGATCAGCACACTAATCACACAGGTAGATGCGCGTCGCGCGGACCCCACAGACAAACCGGACGTTAATTCCCACGCGTAGGCGCTCAACACTGATTGACAAAACTAGTCGCAGAATTAACGCATGGGCTTTACGACCGAGCGATCAGCATCACCCCAGATCAAAACACGGCGATTTATGCTGTTGTATCAATAAATTTAATTAGAGGTTAAATGGTTAATGCAGTTTATAGCGCTTAATGATAATCCATCTCAGAGCTACGGAGCGTCATCTGCCATATGAGATCACACGGTGTTACCATCGTCATCTTATACCCCGTTTACACGATCGAGCAAACAACGAGCAGACATCGAGCAAAACATCGAGCAAACGTCGAGCAAACATCGAGCTGGCTCGTCTAGCTAAACATATAGCAGCTCGTCGAGCCAGCTTGATCGTGTAAACGGGGTATTACACAGGTGAACCCCAGGCTTAACCCCAGGCAGGCAGGCTGGTACTCGATATACCTACCCAGGAGCGATGAAAAGCTGAGTTGACCTTGATGGTTAAGCATTATACACTGTGTCTCAGAAAAAAAACAGTCAAAATTTTTTTGGTCATAACTTTGTCAGATTTCAACTAACTTTAATAATTTTTGGCACAAATATGGCCAAAACAATAGCATTATGCAAGATGCACTCATTTTCCACCTCGCCTAATTTCTGTTAATGCACTACCTTGTAAAACATAGATGCTTTAAGTTGTTGCATAACACTGAGTTTTTGTCTCAAGTAAACGTTGTAATGACTTAATTCAGCACAAAACACTTGAATGTGAATTATTTAGCAGAAATATAAATTTGTATAACCACTCATTTGGTAAGTTATCAGAATTTATGCTCAAAGTGTGTCCTGCACACAAAGACACAATGGCTAAGATGCAACGCCACTTGCTGATAGCGGAATCAAAGGTTGACTGAACAAACTGCATTAATTTTACTCAATGATTAAACGTATTTTAAGCTCATCAGTCAGTTATTTCGTTGTTTGCCGTTTTGCCGTAAAATATTTAATACCACAAAATTATTAAACCACGTGGCACCCTTTGTCATATTGATGCTGCAAAAGTGAGCAATCTGATCCAAATAACCACCGTGTAATGTAACAATCTGGAGCATGTGTTTCACACGGTAGTGCGTTGACATAAATTTAAGTAAAGTGAAAAATTAGTGGATCTTGCATAATTCTATCACCTTTGCCATCTTTATGCCAAAAATTATCAAAGGTGGTGGAAATTTGACAGAGTTATGTCAAAAAAAATTTGACTGTTTTTTTGAGACACGGTGTACTGAGATGGTTTACCAGGCAGTCACCCATCCAAGCAGTTACCCCTTGATCGCAACCCAAACCGGAAGTCGATGCCACGACCCCTATGTACCAGTAAGCCACCTGTAAATAGCAGCAAACTTGTCTCAATTTCGAGCTAATTATTTGACGTGGTTAACACTAGTAAAAAAGACAACAAGAAGCCCAGCTGTTGCTAGGGAAAGCCATTCGCACATCGTGCCGTCAACAATCGCCGCGCATTCATAATAGATGTATGCAGCAACTTTGCGTTGAAAATTGCGGCCAAACCGCTGGAGATAGCGACATGGTTACTATTGACAGTCTACAAAAATTCGTCAATGCCTTATCCACTACTATCTACGGTCGGCCAAAAATGAAGACCAAACAAGAAGACCTAATGTACGGTAATAGCTTATACGTATATATAGAGAAAAGAGTTTTGTTGCAAAAAAGTTTTTGTCTGTAACCCTCGCCTCCACCCACGTATAGCCCAGTACTAGTATTGGTTTTCATGGAACTGTTAAGAGGCTTTACTTAGCGTCAATCAAGCTAACATCTAATCAGCGACGTAAGGCCAGATAGATAAGCGATCGCCGATTTAAGACCGCTAACTTTGATTTGTGGATTCGCTGTACAACGCCACGACGAAAACACAACAAGATGTAGGCCTATACAACAAATTTTTTTTTCCTTTATTTATTTTTAGTGCAGCAGCGACAATCACCAGAAACACCAAAGCCCAACAGACTCTAAAAGTGCAGTTATTGATGCCCAGCTAACTAAAAAATTAATCATGTACAAGACGAGAACACTACAAAGAGAAACAATAAATAATGATTTACACCCTGGAGAAATCTGCAAATAATTGCACACAAGTTTACGTGAAAGTGGAAACAGTGCGACAATGATTTCAGGACATTTTAAAACGTCGTGCATAAGGCATGGCTCTCCAAGAAGTCCGTAACAAATCAAAGTAGTGGAGTTTGGGTCTGGTTTTACGACAACAAATTACGAGTAACATTACGTATAGGCTTAGCGGTAACTGATAGGCCCTACGAATATTTCTGCAAGTTAGCATCGTCCCCCTATGATCTACTACGTCAAAACGACATCGTGCTGTTTAGTGCCGTTTGTGCGTTGCTTAATAATAGCGAACGTCAGTGGCGTCGTGCGTGGCATTGCGGAAAGAGACGAAATTGCGTTCTAAAATTTAGCCTGTTGGATAATTTTCATCCAACAAACAAAACTTGGGACCGAAAATCTCCCCAGTCATTTTGGGCGATTTAGGCGCAAAATTAAAATATTAAAATAATAAGCACCCACGATCTCCTTCTTCATGGGAAACCTGCGGCAGTCTGCTGAAAAACCGAAACTCAATTCCTCTGTCCCTTTAATTTTTAATTCATGACTTCGTTTTGCAAGGTAAAGTAGCAGCATTGAATAATCAGACGAAGTGGACACTGCAGTCTGTCGTGTTCAACGGAGTCGTTAACGGACTCGTCAGACAGATGCAATTCTGCGACAGCACGTTTAACATTTTACTTTTGCCCCTGAATTTTCCCAGGTTTCAGTCACGAATTTTCCGTATCCGTATATTCGTATATAAACTGGTGACACAACAATGCAACGAAACGGCACATGGTAAAATAAAAACTGCGACAAAAAAATAAGATTAAAAAAAGCACAAAAATAGCGAATTTTGCATTTTTGGGATAGAAATTCCCGACGAGAAGGTTTTCGACAATTTTCGGACAGTCCACAATTTAGAGAGTTGCCCCTGGCTTTCCGCTTCTACCGCCGCTGGTCGTGTTAATGGTTTCGCACCGGTCTCGGTTAACTAGCGGCGGTGGCGGCGTGCAGTGCGGAAGATTACAGAGACCCCGTGGCGTGCGTCGTGCGTGCGATGCGACGCAGGGTTCGAAACTGACTGCGAGTTTGCGTGTATGGAGCAAGGCCGCAGCTGCAGAGCGCCGGACCAGAGTGTGATGAAGTGACGCAAACTGCGACGGGGGCGCAATTGAATTTACGCCGCCGCTGCAGCAAAACAATGACAGTAAATAGCCAGCCAGACCAAACAGTACGCGGCCGCTCTAACGACCCAGCTTCGCTGTATAATTAGTTATTTTGCGGCCTTCCTAATAGGCCGCGTTACGGGTCGCACCCGTCCTCCGTTTGTTCGTCTGTCTGTCTGGTCAGGGCCGAAAACAAAAAAAACGTGCAAAACCGATCGAAGTCGTTGTGAACGTTTTTAAGAGTAGTAGTAATCGGTGCGGTAGTTTTCAGTACAGAAGGTCAAACGACAAAATTGTGTTTAACGTCAAAACATTCGGAAAATTGCGCACATTTCGTGTTTACTTACTGCCGGTATGACCAGCGAATCAAACGCCGGCTATATGTCCACTGCACACTATGTACACAGCGCAATGGGCGTGTAAGTAGCCTGATTAGCTGGATGGCCGCATTGCACGTCGCCACAAAGCAGGATGCACATATTTTTCTTGCTGTAACCGGTGCGCCAGAAATAACTACAAAATACTAACGGTAATTTACTTCGCGCACGGCAGAATTTCCACTTCCTGCGGATCGCGAGTCCACGCATGCACGAAGACCTCTCTGCGCGCATTCCAACGCATATCCATACAGACTCAGCCTAGGTCTGGTACAGATATGCAAATGAGGTCACGTGATGCGCCGATATCCGGACGGATGACGGGAGGCAGATCAATCGATGCTTAATCAGCACTCATCGATCCGACCTGTTGCATCCAGAGGTCGCGAGAGAAATGGTGCAAAGTGAGAGAGAGATAGGGGGGTCGACGGGATAGGTTGCGCGATGAGGATGTCGTGGGCGGGGATTGTGGATCCGCCAACTTTGAGATTTCGATCCTCTACGATGCGAAAATCTGAGATTCGTACAACATTGAACGGGCCGTTAGTTGAAGCAGGCTTTATAAGTGCTACGACAGCACGTTCTAGCAGTTTTGTTAAATCATCCATCCGAATACAAATTAAGCCTATAGTTTGCACGGATGATTTAAAAAGTGCTAAAACGTGCAGCCATAGCACTTTTAAAGCGCGCCACCGCTCATAATCATTTACTACTCATTTACTCAATGCTGTTAGTACTGGATACCGCACTGCTGGAGTGGGTAAGCGAGTACGCAGTATGAGCTTATACCACTTCAGACAGCGCGGTATCGTAATTAGACCGCGCTCAGATCGCATAGACTGCACCGTCGTCTGCTTTTGACGCACGACTGCAGCCGACAATAATGTGAAAACGGTTACGTTACCGGTGCAAGCTGAGTGCGGTTCAAGTGGAACGGCGGATCCTGCTGTTGATCGGAATACGGAAGTTCCGCACACCTCGTCTATATCGATCGATGTCGATACCAGGATTCAGGATACGACGAAAGAGACAAGAGGCGACGAGGCGTTGTTGTAATCAATATGAACGCCGCCATCGGGACTTTGCATTACCAACCACAGATGCAAACGTCTGCACATCTTATAGCAAACTTAAGGCTTCGACAAACTGACCAGCAGTAATACATTACAGTAGCTACCGCCTAGCGGCGTCGGTTACTACGTGACTACGCACAGGTAGGCCTACGCGCCAACTAACGACCAATGGACTCACCCTTTTCGCATATTGGTCAGTTCGTCAAAAACTAAACCGTGTCAATTCAGTTCAGTTACGTCGCTCGGTACGCGCCTTTAAATCCGCTGCCTGCCAGTCTGCTATACTTCACTGAAAAGATCTCCACAGTACACCACAGCAAATTCTTTGCAATACAGCAAAAAAGACTAGATGCTGCTGGTTCTTTTAAACAAAAAACCCAGCTGTCGCTAGGATAACCAACCGCGCTGGTTGTCAGTGACCTCCAGGGTCATACAAGGTCGACGATTTTTATTGTATCTGAAAAAGCGTATGCCACTTCCTTTCACTGAATAATAGTAGGCCTAACCTTGGCCGTATCTCTCACAGTTTCCGAGATATGGTCAGTTTTCCGTTTTCCTACCCCTCCATTCCACCCCGAATTTGAAAATGTTTGCACTAGATCGCTGAAATTTTGCATGCCTAAGTTCAAGACAGCTGGCTAACTATTCGTGTAAAAGTTTTTTTTTCTAGGACCTAACATTTAGCCACAATACACCCGTTGCTGACGGACAAACAGACAGACGGACAGACAGACGACAGACTCGTACCACAAGCTCGACCGTTACAGTTGGCTAAAAAATAAAATATATGTCGATATAATTTTTTTGATCAACGTGACCGTATAGCCTAGAGACCTATTCACTCAATGTCTCCCACTGAGCAGTCGATCAGCGCGTATACAAACAGCAGGACCTATAGGTTACAACAGCTAGTGAATCTTGCATTTTCGAGTGGACCGAAATCAAACTGTATGATCCAAAACAAAATTCCGTACACAAAACAAAAATACCACTATTTTGATAACTTCAACGTCGAACTATAGGCTTACTCTATACTTGTATACGCGAAGCTTCGAATACAGATCAGCTGTAGTTGCCTAGATATGACAAATTTCCTTACAACACACATCCAGGCACTCGAGCAATCGGCCGCACGCGGCCAACGTTCGAGGATAGGTCTTCAGGTATTTTATTTAGGCCTATATCTCGTACTAAGACAGTCGTAGACCTACTCTACTTTGGGAGAAAATAGGCAAGCTACGTATTGTAACGTATTCTGTTTTGTATATGATATATATGTGTATTAGTCTTTGAAACTACGCACGGAGGCCTATTTTAACGCACAACATTCGTGCATTCCACACCGTGTCTCAATAAAAACGTGTCACTTTTATTTTTCGAATAACTCTGTAAAACGTTGGCCGATTTTGATAATTCTTGGCATGCAACATCATGATAAAACTTGACGTAAACGACTATAGTTTAACCCACATCAACCTAATACTGTTGTTATACTACCCTGTGAAATTTGAAAGTCATGCTTTGGCCGATTAGACAATGTATTCATACTGGGTAGCGCATGTGTCGTCTCAGAAATGATTAACTAAATAGCGATAAACACAAATTAATTAACAGTTATTATCTCTTAGGAAGTCTTACGTGTTATATCACATAATCTTAATTACAACATGTGCTCAAAATGTCTTCCTCCAGCACAAACGTTGGTGGACGTTGACGCGACTCGCCAACAGCACGTTCAATTACGCGCGACCTAGAGCGACTCACACGCTGTTGATACGTCATTTCAGTTCGTCGACGTAGGTCCTACGGTCTTAAAATAAATATGATAAATGTTAAACATGTAACAAATTTTTAACAATTTTTGGTCTGTGATTTTTTGAGCCGATGCATGCGCTCTCTAGTGTGAATTCATTGTTGTAAACGGCTGAACTACGACTTCTGCATTTCAGTAGGTAGTGTAGCGACAGTATTAAGGTGAAGTGGGCTGAACTATAATCGTTTACGTTACGTTTCTTCATGATGCGTTGTGCCAAAAATTATCCAAATCGGCGAATGTTGCACGACTTTATTCTATAAATAAAAGTGACACGTTTTTTATTGAGACACGGTGTACATTAGCGCGCGTGTATCACCTCCTTGAACACTGACTGCGTCCCGGCTAATTATAGGCCTAAACTTTAGCTGGACTACAACAAAAAATGTACTGAGAAAGTAATGTTATTAATTACACTCACCTTTAGTTTACGACATGAAGGATGACTTCTATGAAATTTTGTCAAACATAATCATTTGTTTCGGACCCCAAAATCTTCCTGATAACGTCTTCTTTGAATAATTGCCCCCCTACACTTTGGGCTGACGGAAAACTGTCGAAACATCTGTCCCCAAAATTTGTGTCAAAAATGCAAAATTCGGGGCTTAAAACAAGCTCGCACGGCGTGCTCGCTTACCCACTTCAGTAGCTCGGTATTTGGTGCTGATCAGAACGAACAGTGTACTCGGAGACTGAAGAAGTCACGATCGAGCTGCATGACGACGACTGACGAATCAAGAAATTTCGACAATCACACAGCAGGCGAGAACGAACGAAGGTTGGTCGCAGTGAGTGGACACATCCGGGGGATGTCGCCGGTTGCTGCTGCGGTGTGCTATAGAACGACGAGTCATCAGTCGATGCTGTGACTGCTGACCACTGACCGGCAGTGGCGTAACTTCAAATTTCGCCCCCCACCCTGCAAGAAAATCGTTCAACCTTCCCTTTCTTTTCTTTTCCTTTTCTTCACGTTCCCTTTTCTCCTGCCGTTGCCTTCTGTTCTCTTTCCCTTTCCTTTTGTTTTTTTTGTCTCCCTACGCTTCCTTTCTTTACAAGTAGACCCTCTCAATGCAGTTATGAGGTCTGGGAGAGCGCTGTGAGCTCCCCCCAGCGGGGTCCGGAGCCGAGCCCCGACCGAAGACGTATTTTAGAGCACTTCGGCGCCCCAGAAACTGCATCCGGTGACATCAAATTTTGTGTTTCTGCTGTGCGAAAAAAATTAAACGCCATAACTTTGAGCCCCCTAGACCCGCCCCCTCCCCCGCTACGCACTGCGGGATCTGCGGGGCCAGTAGTTACGCCACTGCCGACCGGGCGCTGCTCCGTCGCTCGATCTCTGACACTGGAGGCTGACAGCACTAGTACTGGCTGGAATGAGTGTGTGTCCGTCCATCAGTGCACACAAGTCCATCTGTCGCCGACCGAACGGCGGAAGACCGACAGAGAGAAATAATCTCTCTGCGTTTGAACTGATCAGTTGAGTTAATTTTAGTTCAGTCTGCAGTCCAGTAGGCTGAAAGACCGACAAAGGCAATGGAAACATGTGCAGTGCAGCAACAGTATCAAAGTGAGAGGGACAGCCATCTACATTCGTTGTTTCTTCGTAATGTTTGAACTGATCAGTTGAGTTAAGATCGGTTCAGTTCAGTTTCTGCAGTCCAGTTAACGCCGAAGACCGACAGAGAGACAGAGGCAGACACGTACAGTGCGACGCCTGTACGGCGCAGAGCCGCTGGCGCCACTGCTGACGCTGATATAATCAATAGAGCTGCTACGTCATCAATCTCGACAGCTGCTGGCGCGCATGCGCACTCGCGCGCGCACCGACTCGTGTGTATGACGTCATCGTTGAGTCGACTTACTCGATCATCCGACCCGGAGTATATGCAAGCATGCGGATATATCCACACATAGACATAGCAGCTGTTAGCATAGGCCTAGGCTTGATCCAGACTCCGGCCGACGAATAACGTGACCCTGCGCACAGAACGATAAAAATAAAATAAACTGACTCCCAACATCTTCTCTTCCCTGGGGGACCAGGACCCCTGTCTAGCACAAATTCACAATGTGCCATTAGACCCACAAATGCTAAAGACATCTAAATCTGTCGAAGGTTTACGCAGGGTGCGCGAATGTGACAAACAACGACAGACAGACAGACCACGACACGGAGAAATGTGAAGGAATAGCCAGAATCAATAGGGCTGCAAGAAGCGATTCATCCAAAAACTACGAAAACGTAATTCTAAATTTGGGCTCTGGATTTGCGCGAGCACGCGTTTGTAGGCCTATGCTCCATCTGTATGTCTGACAATTAGTTGCTAATTATTAATCCACATGTCATAAAGAGATTTTGACGAAATTTTGTACTGTCGTTCGGGCCAAAGAAGTAAAAACGAACGACGACATTGTTCGAGATCAAAATCCCATGACTCTTCCCGTATTTTGCCCCAATTTTTACCCCAACAGTGCATTGTCAACTCAGTATAGTCTCTTTATTTAGTATATTCGGTGTAGTGTTATTTTAATATTATTGCCACGGTTTTCCCAATAAGCCGGAATTGACACGTTCAACACTGTAAAATAAAACAAAAATTTCGGCGGAGGTTTGTGCACTCCGAGCGCTTCTAGCAGAGAAGAAATAGGTCCACCGCACGTGGCTTAATTCCGTCTGTGTAACACCCTGCCAGAACTCAAAGCCGCAAAGCCGCCGAACACGTTGATTACAGACGATAAATTAATTAAGTTTAGGTCTAACAGAGCGTTAACACCAAGCAATATCTTCTGGTTGCTGCCATTAGCTGGTCGTGTGATCATTACGATTCGTGAGCTTCTCGCTAAAAGGCCGCATTACAAAGCACCGACGTCCGTTCGTCTGTTTGTCTGTTTGTCTGTCTGTCCGTCTGTCCGTCTGTCCATTTGTTCCGTCTGCGATTGTTTACGCCGATCGATGTGCACACGCGAATCCGCACCAGATTTGATTTATAAGCACAACAAAAATGCAATAAAGGCAATGTCGTTTTCCGTCTGTTGGTCTATATTTCTCGGCATATGTTTGAGATCTTTTACAGATTGCAATGACGTCATTTCAGCAAATCGTTGAGGGTCTCCGTAATATTTGGGGATCTCAGCAAATGTAACGTATTGTTCTTGCAGCAGTAACATTGTTTCAAAGATACGATATTCAGGGAAAAAGTTAAAATCATAAATCTTTGGGGTGGGGATCTACGGATCCTTCCAACCTCCCCCTAAATGACGCCTCTGGTAGCTTGTTGTTCAACAGATTGTATTCGACGTATCATAATGGCACCAGCGGGGCCCGGAGAAACATTTTCGCGAGGCCCCCCAAATTATCGCCGGGCCCATCTGGGGAGAAAATTATTGATTTTATCTTTTTTAAATAGTGCATTCTGGTGTACTTTATATTTTTGAGCGACGGCGGACCCCAAACGTCGCAGGGCCCGGGGTAGCTTACCTCTGCCTCTGCCCCTGCCCCCCACCCCTTGGCTACGCTACTGGATCGGTCGTTGACAACTGCGGTGAGCAACCAAAGAGTGGCCTGGCCGCGGGTCGATCGCGATGACCGCCCGGTCAGTAGTGGTCAGCGGCGGTCAGCGCCTGTTGCTTTAC
>Ga0209671_1003712_pt1 | contig 14832 bp, 14 predicted proteins | sample WorMetHERISLAND2_2_FD_187401 | JGI IMG/M metagenome (GOLD analysis project Ga0209671, IMG submission 187401) | Marine gutless worms symbiont microbial communities from Max Planck institute for Marine Microbiology, Germany - Olavius geniculatus... | ecosystem: Host-associated > Annelida >... | reverse complement strand
TATGAAAGCTGTATACCCACTAACCATTGACTATAGTATACTTTAACAGACTGTAATAAGTAAAATACTTAAATCTTTAACTTTTGTCATGCTATATTCTATGACTAAATCAATGATTGGTTCACCTTTTGACCACGCTTTGGCTGCTGCTGCTGCTGCGATTTCTGTGATAAACTTTCAGTTGCTACCTTAAAAATAGCAATTAAGAAAGTGAATAATAAATTCAAAGTAGCAACAATTTCTAAATTCCAGAAAATACATAAACCAGCTGATCAGTAAATTTAACAATAAATACTCTAAATATTTGCAATTTTGATGGCCATAAATCCCCATACTTTTTAATTTTTAAAAATCGATCAAGTAACCAATCAACAAATAAATCAATAAACTGACAAACAAAATGAAACAAGAAAAGCCCTGCTAACGCAAAGGGAACACGCAACAGCGGTGCACCATCATATGCTAGTGATCCGTAGACTTCATGCGTAGATCTCCTCCGTACGGCTTTTGGCTACAATTTCAAAGAAAGCCCAGTAAAAAAAATTCAGTCGCCTGACGGCGCCAGACGATCGGCTGCTAAATACCTATAGTGTTTTACTTGTACTCACCAGAAGGCGCCATCAATCGCTCTGCCAATGCCGTATCAGCTGGAAATAGCAAATTTCCGATACCCCTTCTTATTTAGCACGCTTGTTTGGGGTGACCCCTTTCGAATTTATGAAAAAGCTTTACAGTTCCTGAAACTAAAGTCTTCCCGGCAGCCGACGGTGAAGATTTGGTGATCCTAGTTTGCACCGTTTTTGACTGATCCACCCGTATGACGGACGGACGGACGGACGGACAGACAGAATTGTGATGGCTAAGACGCACTACAGCAGTAGCTGCTGTTGCACGTAAAAAGCAACAAACAGAAACGGGGGAGAGAGAGAGAGAAAAGACAGGCGCACAAGCACAGAGTCGAACAGATGAATAGATACACTGTCGGTCACTGTCCAATGTCTTAACGTGGCTTGCATAGCTGACACATTCCCCGTTTCCAAGTCCACACCGTGACCATTCCAGACATAATTTCGGTAGTTTAATATCTCAGCCCTAGCAAATTGAGTACCTTGAGTGCCAAAAAGTATTTTAAAACAAATAAATAAATACACTCATACATAACTACACTGAAAAACAAAAGTATAATTAGTTTTTTATACCTGTTTCAACACGGCTGACTGACATGAGGCCTCGGTACCATCTTTGTCGTCAATACTAGTGACATCTGTTGACAAACTACCAAACTGAACCTTCTGACGTCCTTTCTTTAGCTCACTGAACACAACAAATTAATAACAGACTAATAGATAAAGTAAAAATAATCAGCTAACAGACAGGCATGAGACAGATATACGCATGCACACATTAACATGATCAATCAATTAATAGACTTGAACAAAAAAAATAAATAAACAAAAAGATCAACCAATAAAAAAGTCAGTCAGACAATTATTCAAAAATAAATAATAATGCAAATATATCAGAGACACACAGCAAAAAGTTTGATTCAAAACATAAAAATGAAACAACAAAGAGAATTAACCATCCTTCATAGCGGTCAGCAAGTCATCAGAAAATCAAAAAATAAATTCCGTAATTGGATAAATGTATAATACAGCAGATCAAATTACCGCCGCTGTTTGGCAGACAGTCTTCCTGTAGTAGACTGTTTCACCACTCCTGTCTCAGAGCTGTTAGCTCCGCCCTCTTCATGAAAAACAGCTTTCTGATTGGACATCGACTGACCCCCACTGCCGCTACTAGTCTGCCACATGAACCTGACCGAGCATCGTTCAACACAACGACGTTGAATTCACTAAAAACGAGTAACGTACGCCGGCCCAGTGCTGAAATATTATATGGCAGTCACCTGGCTGTTGACCTTTTTGATTTGGGTCCGCTATTCCGAAGGTCCACTATTCTGACTAATCCTAACCCTAACCCTAACGCTACTGCCAGACCTAACCCTATACCAGGGGTCTCAAACTCATTTGGGGGTGGGGGCCACACTGCAAGATATCACTCAGTCGGTGGGCCGCATTGTTCTTAGAGACGACAAAATGCAGTAAATGCAGTAATTAAGAGGCCCCATACAAATGACAGAAGTTATTCTGACAGTATACACTGTAATTTAGAACTTCAGATTTTTCCCGTCTTCGACTAACTCTTACCGCTGATTTGGCAGAAACCAGAGAGTCGACGTTAGTCCTGAAATCACGGGTGTTAGCCAATTGCAATGTTGCATTCAGACGTTTACTAGTGAGTCTTGATCACAAAGCGGATTTGTTGATCTTCATTTATGAGAAGAACTGTTGACAAACGTACGTACAGCCAAACATCGCTATTAGGCTATTTCGGAGGCCACAGAGACTAATTTTGGATACTTTTTAAAAAAAATTGTAGAAATCAGGAACACCCATATTTGTGTACTTTTGCTTCTCCTTGTCACACTTCAAATCCAATACCTCCATCTGAAGGAAACGCTTTCTGCGTCAACATCAAATGGAGTGGCAAAGAGTGCAAACTGTGGTTTAAGATTACTTAACTCTTTAAAACATCGGTAGAACTTTGCAAGAAATCCAAAAATGACATCTGCATAATCTTTTAGCCGCCGTGGCTTAACTTCACTTACACTTAGGCCTACCACCTGAAGAGATGAGAAATGGTCCAAGTTGCCAACGCCAGCGTTGGTTGCTGCCAGCATCAGCATGCAGCTTTACTAAAGAGAATGCAAATGATAAAAATAGTAGTTTCGCTGGGTTACTGGAAAAATGCTGTAAAATGAATAAAATGACTTATTTTTATCCTAAATTTTTAGAATTTCAGATAATGTGTCGCGGGCTGCAAATGACGCCTTCGCGGGCCGCGAGTTTGAGACCCCTGCCCTATACCAAATCCTAACACTGTAGAGCGTATTTGCACAGCGGACTTTCGAAATAGTGGACCTTCGGAATAGTGGGCTGGCACCGACCTTTTTAGCTAAGGATTAGCACATGTATTACTAGTGCATAATTTCAGTTTTACTGCACCTTCTGTTTTCAATTTAGAATTCCATAAGAAATGCACAGATGAAATAGATCATATACACATCACGAAAACTTACAATAAAGCCTATTACGACAGCAGCATAAAAAGTTTCTACGGCTGTCAATAGCAAACAGTCTACTATCTGTAACGGTTTAGCTGTGAACTGCAATGCAAACTGTGACTATGGGTTCTAAACCAAGTATCTCCTTCCCATGGGGACCGGGCGCCTATCTCCACAAATGTTACCCAAGACCACAAAAGTGTAAAATGTCTACAACAATTCTGTACAAATCACAGTAACAGCACACAAATTTGCAACACTTGCAGTGTGGTAAATCGTACAACTGGCAGTGAAAAACAGTAACGGCGGCCAAAGTACTTTGGCAATATCATTAAAAACATGTATGTATGTAAGCAAATTGGTACGGCATGCACGAAAGACAAGAACCTGCCAAATCTGTTATTTGGACTCAACACCAGACTTAATGCTAGTATCAAAAAAGTGAAAGAATAAATCAACGCAGATGGAAAACAGCTACAACGACTAGGTAAACGAATCTCATTAAAATGTGTCTTCAGATTAATTTTCACAGCTGACAAAACATGCTATCAAAGTCATCCTTTAAATTAACAAAATTGGCATAAGACACATGTGTTAACTGGAAAGAAAAAAATAAAAGAAATTGAGACTAACTTATTGCCGCTGATGTGCTGAAGGTCTATAGATGTATCAGGAAACTCTGCGACGTCATCAAACAGCTGGTTATTATTCTCTGATGCTGCAGACTTCAGTTCAACTGTCTTTGCGTCAACTCCGATGGCAATGTCCCGTGCCCTGTCTACAAGATCAGCTGTATCACTCAAGATTTCCTCATCGCTGCTTTGTGCGTGGGCTGGGTCAGTTGATGGCACCGATTTGACGTCAACATCATCACTGTCGTCTGGCAACACAGAACTACTGACTGATTTGAAATTTCCAATGTCATTGCTGGAAATTTCCGATCCAAATGTACTCTTTGTCTGCCTGCTGGTTGATGGTGCTAATATGTGAACATTATCAGGAAAAGTAAGACTATCAATGTCGTCAAAATTTCCAACACTGGTGCTCGCAATTCCAAAGTCAGAAGTATCCTCGGTCCATCCGGCAGCACCATCGCCATCAATGTTCGTGGAATTTCCAGCATCAACGCAGACAATTCCAAAGCCAGCAGAATATTCACCGTTATCATCATGTTCATTGTCATCATCATCGTCATCATCACCTGTATGGTTGCTGAGGTTCTCGACACTTGCCAGTTCTTCAAGATCAAGTTCTTCAAGGTCATTACCAGCCGACACAGAGTCGAGCTCAGCTGATGATGCTTCACGGTCTCCAAGGACAAGTTTGCCATTTTCTTCTTCTTCTTCCACGGTTCTTACTCTCCGCTCGCCAGCATGTTGTGATACGCATGACTCATCCAGCTGCACCACACAATAGCAGACAGTGTAATAGCAGTAGTAGTAGTACACGGTGTTTCATAAAAAAAACCCTTTTTGTTTCTTTCATAATTCACTCAAATGATGAGCAATTTGCATGAAATTTTTACCAGTTGTAGCTGAAGAAATACTAATTCGAAATATTTGAACAAAACTGCATGTAAATTACTCATAATTTGAGTAAATTATGAAAAAAACAAAAAGGGGTCCTTATTTTATGAAACACCGTGTAGTCAGGGCACTAATAGTATTGGTAGTAGTGGGAGCAGCAGCAACTGCAGCAGCACTAGCTGTCGTGGAATTAGTTGTAGTTAAGTAGTTGTACAAATAAATGTATCGACTAAGTGTGAAGCATTACAAGATTGCACATATCAACCATTTTGAAGAGGACGATCCCGGCAACTTTCTATTTGAAGAAGCTCCCATGACAATCAACTACATGACAGATGCTGGCCTTTCTGAGGCCAGCCAGTCATGTATGATCAATGACCGAGCACCAGAGTGAAACAACAAAAATAACAACAACTACTATCGATAAAGATTAAAAGGGTGTATAGCTCTTTATAGAAAACCTATCCCAAAGCTAACGAGTGTCGCCTGCCAGATGGGATATTGTAGCCGTCAGGTATCACAAGAATCTGGAGATACCTGGAGGCCGCGCCCAGGAATAAATCAGAATAAACTTAGGATGCCGAACATTGCTACGCGAGAGCTGCGGCAGTCGGAGTACAGCAGCGGCAAGTGAGCAGTAAGGACAGTCTTGCGATTGCTAGCGAACCGATCGGACATGTAGAGTTTGTCGCATCATTGCCATAGCTCTTTTGGGGTGCTAGAACGATTTGTATGTACATATTGCATTTTTAGAATTTGATATAAAGGAAATGTGAAGTGAGAAATGGGAAAAACCGTTGAACGTTCATGAATTGTCTTCACCAGTGAGTTGTTGCTATTCCAAGATGAACTAGCGAGAAACTGAAGAGATCTAGTTCATCTCGGAGCTTAAAACTTAGATTAAAACTTAGAACTAATAAAATAAGAGCAGGTCAGATTGAAACAAAATAAAATAATAAGAATAACAAGCAGGATGACAGACTGATGACAGACCGCTGGAATCGCCTAAGGGAGGACAGAGGATGAGAAGCGGGATTGAACATCGAAACAGCTAAATTCCCCTATAATCAATTCAATTATAATCAAAATAATAATAAGAATAATATAGAATAAAATAAACATTATAATATCACAGCATTAAAAGCACAGATAAACTTGCCTTGCCTTAATTCCATCCAGACAGACTGGTACTCGATTTACAACCTCCGGAGGGAGTTTAAGAAAAAACTGATCAAACCTTTGACACTGTCAGAACGTCACACAAATGACATATTCACCAACTCCGAAAGTAGGAAAGGCAGAGCTGACTGTGGTGATTGGTTATATAAGGAAATGGTTCACTTGTTTGCAGAGAGTCCACCATCCTAGTTGCAACCACTTGATAGTGTGATACTGTGAGTTGAGATCACAACTTTTTTATCATAAGTCCAGCATCCTAACCGTTAAGCCACGAAGCCACATATGGTGGTGGTAGTACTAATAGCAGAGGGAGCGACCTGTCTCGCTCAGCCAATGCCATATCAGCTGAAAATTGCAAATTTTCCCTACCCCCTCTCATTTAGCGTCTTCATTTGGGGTGACCCCCTTCGAATTTATGGAAAAGCTTTACGGTTCCTGAAACTAGAGTCTTCCAGGCAGCCGACGGTGAAGATCTGGTGATCCTAGCTTGTACCATTTTTGACTGATCCACCCGTGTGACAGACAGACAGACAGACGGTCAGAATTGCGATGGCTAAGACGCACTACAGCAGTAGCTGCTGTTGCGCATAAAAGCAGATGAGCAGTAGTTAATGCAATGACACTACTGTTCAAATGAGGTATTAATGACGTACTGCTAAAAATACTTGACCACTGTTCTGTCACTACTGTCCACCTAGCTAGTAACAGAGGCAGTACTGGTGAAAACTATAAAAAAAACTAGTATGTGTGTGGGCTGGCTTGTAAACACAGACACGAGATATGCAGCATTTTCAAAGACCACAATATTTGAGCTTTCAAGCTGAACATGGCACAACAGTTACTTCTGCCCTGGGAACTTTCATACCAATTTCAATATTTCTATGGCTTTTCTTTTTCGAACTGGGACCCTGTAAGCCCTAGAGAACAGACAAATGGATGGACAGACAGACAGACAGATGAACAGACAAGCAACACACATAATGTGACTTAGTAAAACCGCACAGTAACCAGCAACCACTCGCACAAGAGTACTTACCTTAAACAGAAAACCAAATCCATATATCAGATGTGATGGAGATAAGAAGTTTTTCTTTCCTAAAACAAAAAAAACAGCCAAAATAAGATTAAAACATAGCGAGAGATTTTGTTTTCACATTCAACACATCCAACTACCAATGGAACAAAACAGATGTATATGGCAACCCGCCTACTACAAAACAACTTTATCATCCAGGACACTAGAAAGAAGACACTGTGACCAGATGGACCTAATCTAGAGAACTGAAAAGAAAGAGAATGCAACCATTTATTCACCTCTGACCATGAAGCTGCCCGTAGTCAAGTATTCACCAGTGGGAGCTGTCTTGGAAACCTATAAACAAACAACACAGTGAATAGTTGTAGTAGGACAGCGTCATATAGCTCTTAATGGGAAGCCCATCTCAAAGCTACCAAGCATCACCTGCCATATAGGATCACATGGTGTTCCCTGCCATCCGACACAGATTTAAACGTGCTCTGCCTTAATCACAGCCAAGCAGACTGGTACTGAATTTACCTACACTGGAGGGATGAAAGGCTGAGTTGACCTTGGTGTTGGTTATATGACGAGATTGAATACCTGGCCACAGACAGTCGTCCATCCTTTGCTATTATCATTATCTCCGCCAAGGTGAACATAGTGAACAATGGAGGAGATTAAGAGATTGGTCGTTCTGTCCGTCGTTCTGTATGTGTGAGTCTGTGTGTTTGTGTGTACATGATGATTCATCATCATCTCCACAATGTCATACACAAGCAGACATCAGGACGAGCAAGACGTCCTGATGTCTGAAAATCTTATTAGCTGTAGTTGTAGGTGTAGGTGTGGTGGTAGTAGTAGTAGTAGTAGTAGTAGTTGTTGTTGTAATGCTTAAATTACTTTACTTGGCAGAGATATGCACTCTTAGGAGCGCCTTCCAGTTACTATCTTTACATTCGTGAGTTTAGTCCCCAAACGCAATGCCACACAAGTAGAAAGTGAAAGTTGACATGATCTTCGATATTTGGACTTATGTGACTACTACCAATTTTTATGGAGTCCCCTAGAACTAAATTGTAGAAAATGAAGAATAAGTGTACATTTTTTCCGTTCAGATTCTCTTGCTGCTTTCAAACCAACAGGGTGCCTAATTTACAATACTTTCCAGGAATTTTTGGAATATTTTCCCAACGTTGTCATAAGAATGCATTTTTGCAACTTTTTGTAAGTTGTTTGGATGATTTTTTGTTTGCATAATTTTTTCTTAAGTTCAACATACAAATTCTTATAAATTAGACACCAGGTTCACGGCAACAAGGATCAACAGGTCAATAAATTACCACAGATCATTCATTACCTGGTCATGGTAGACCCACCAGGCGCTGGTGATAACACGAGCATCCCAAGCAGCGCTGTAACACAAGGCCATCGTGCCGGCTTCGTTAAGGGTCTTTGGAGGTACTGACAACTCTATAACAGACATCAACAACAACTACTACTACAACAACTACAAAAACAACTACAACAACAATAGCAATTACTACTACTGATACTACTACTAAAGATGGCCCCGTTTATTTCAGTTACTACAAGTCTATTGTAAACTGTGACCGCTGCAGCAAGCTTTCTTACAGTCAACTCTGAACCAACACAGGACCAATGCTCACAGTGGCAGGTAATTACTTACTTACATATTTGCATAATACTACATTTGAAGAAAAATTAACAGTGCGAAAATAAAAAGACATAGAAACATACTTGAAGGGTTCTTGATGACAATGCTGCTAGCACCATGCAGGTCTGCATGAACGTACAGATCACCTACAAACCAATGATACAACAGTAGTCGTAGTCGTCGTCGTAATAGTAGTAGTACAGTAGTACGATAGTAGTAGTAGTAGTAGCGGTAGCAGTAGCAGTAGCAGTAGTAGTCATAGTAGTAGTAGCAGTAGCAGTAGTAGTAGTCGTAGTAGTAGCGGTAGCAGTAGCAGTAGCAGTAGTAGTAGCAGTAGTAGTCATAGTAGTAGTAGCAGTAGCAGTAGTAGTAGTCGTAGTAGTAGCAGTAGTAGTAGTAGTAGTCGTAGTAGTAGTAGTAGTCGTAGTAGTAGTAGTAGTAGCAGTAGCAGTAGTAGTAGTAGTAGTCGTAGTAGTAGTAGTAGTAGTAGTAGTAGTAACTGCAGCAGCAGCAGCAGGTCACCCACATACGAACAAAGCTAGAAGCGCTCAGAGACCTCAAACCTCTACCAAGAACAGTGCTGCCACCTGGGCAATACAACAAAGCAACTAATAATTCCTCGAGCCACGAATGATGCCTAAACAATTTTTGTCGACATTTGTTGAGAACTTTGTCACCAATCCAGCTCACTTAAATTCCCGATAATCAATTTGGGTTAAAAACAAATGCATTGTTGCGGTTGTTTTTATTCACAAAAGTTATCAGTTACTCAGCTAATAGCTATCACGAATGCAGAAAGACTCGATGTTTTTCATCTAATCTTCTAAGCAAACTAGACTGTTCACGTTCTTTAAATATTTACTATTTAGCATTTGTAAATATAAACAAATCAATTATCTCTAATTTACAAATAAGATGTTTTCTATGTACTGTGACTTTAATAAAAAAATTATATTTTCTAATCATCATAATACTACAACAATTAATCACGCGATGAATCCTTACCCGAACAGCTGCACTAATATTGTTGTTATTATTGCAATGCTATCAGACCTGGACGGAGGTAACGTTTAACAATCAGTTCATTCTGCTGCTGGTCTCGTCCTCCTATCATTAGGTAGTTCTCTGAGCTGATGCACCAGAAAAACTTCTCAAACCTACGACATTGTCAAAACACAACGCGGTCACACACAAACAACAGATATGCAAACGATGACACACCAAATGCCAATCTCAGAAAGCAGAGAGCATCACCTGCCATATGGGATCCTATCTGGGGACTACCCGCAAGGCACCAGGGGCGGTATGCATAACAACGTCGTAGATTAGTTTGGACGTAAGGTCTACGTCGCGACTAATTACTTCCAAACAAGAAAGTTGCGTTCGATGGCATGCAAAACACTGACGTCGCGAGCGACTAACTACTACCGACGTAGTTGACGTCGGGTAGTTTAACTCTGGAATTCCCTGGCTAAACGCACTCTGCCTCGGCCGGCCAGCAACTAAATAAAAATAGATATAGCCTGAGTTGTCGTCTGCTGCAGTCTTGGGCGTGCTCGAGCCTAGTTACAGCTCCATGGGCTAAGTAAGAATGTGCGATGCAAATAAATGAAATTTATCGAACATTAAAAGTTTTATTCAGCAACTTTTAATACTGCAATTAGTTTCGATAGTGTAATTGACTCGCCAGAATTCCTTTATGACGCATAACGTGATTGCAGCTTCTCCTTAGCGACGTTAATTTACATTGACAATGACGGACTAAATATTTACGACAGGTCGCTGGAGCGACTATAGTTAGTTCGGACGTAGGCGTCTGACTTATGCTATGGCGTCGTTATGCATACCGACATAGCACTACGTCCGACGTAAATCGATTTTAGTTTGGAAGTAAAGTTACGAGGTTGTTATGCATACGGCCCCAGGAAATTTGCAGCAACAAGTCTGCAGTCACAGACCACACCATCTCTCTCAACCACGTCATAGACTGGGACCGCGCTGAGGTGATAGACGAAAAAAGCAAAGGATAGACCGCTGGATCAGGGAAGCGATACACATCACAAAAGAACAAAACAAGTCAATGAAACGAGATGAGGGGTCCTGCCACCTCCCTCATATCAACTGACAATTTGTTCATAACTTCAGTGTAACAATAAACAGTGCTATCACCTGGAAAACACCACTATACAGTGTAAGTGCCAACTTGCATAGCCTTTCGCAATGGTAGTGACCTTCTGCTGTCATAAAACACATCAGGTCTCTACTTTGATCACAGATAATTACAGACAGACAGACCAGTATATTTTACATGCAAATACTACTCCTGCTGCTGCTGCTGCTGCTCCTACTACTACTGCTACTGCTACTGCAACTGTGAGTAATGTGACTTGTTTAGCATTAAATCATTGCAAACTACAGACCAGTATGTTTTGCGTGCTCTGTTGATGGTAGCTGTAGTCTGAACTTCTTTCAACGTCTCTTTTGTCTTGCGTTCCGCAGATTTCAACGCCTGTGCGACAACAAATCAGCAAAAACTTATATACAAAGATGGCTTGGAGATGTAATACTACAGTGTCGAACCTACCATCAAGAAATTGTGGGTTGCTATCAAGTGGCTTGTCAGGACAACAACAACAACAACAACAACAGCTCTAAGACGGATTTCACCTTTTACATTCATTCAAGTTTAAGGAATTTACTTTTCCAACTGCACTTCAGAAACTAAGAGTAACTGAAAAATGATCAATAAAAAAATGCAACTATATTTTAATTTAAGAATAATAAAATAATAACAAATTTAAAATCTTAACAAATTTAAAATCTGCTGTTATGTATACCTTTGCTGAAGCATTGATAGTTTTCTGTTGCTTCTGTGCAGCATGCCGTTTCAAGCCGTAATACCTTCACGCAACAACCAATACATTTCATCACTAGGTCCATCACGAAAAACATCAGATACTCTTCATCCTCAGACCCATCACTAATAAAACTGCAAAAAAAATTTATCTTTCGGTCCATCACCAAATCCACAAACAATGCAGCGAGTAAGACACGTTATTCCAGTGCATTTTTGCAATGAATCTCTAGCTCTCCATTTTCCACTTTCGCAAGCGACTATTTTTCTGCATTGTCCCCACCTGCCTTAAGTGGTGATGGCCCGCCATAGCCAGGGGCCGCCATAGCCAAGGGCCACCATAGCCACAATCCCATAGCGAACTGGGGCGCTATAGTTAGGGTTATGGTTAGGGTTAGGACCCCACAATCCACATTCCTATAGCCTTCCCATAGAATCTCCACTTGAGGAAAGGAGTGGCCTAGGGGGTCGCCGATGGTACGAATGGTTAGCTCCGCCACACTTTCCTATAGGCTACTAGAGTTAGGGTTAGGGTTAGAGCTAGTGGGGTCCTAACCGTAACCGTAACTCTAACTATGGTGGCCCCTGGCTATGACTATGGCACTGTGCCTATGGCGACCCTTGGCTATGGCGGGCCACAATCCCTTAAGTACGCCACTAGGGCTAATGGTAATACAGTGCGTTACAGACATAATGCGGTATGTACCTGGAGGCATTTGCATACCAGTACTACCATTATTACTGCTAAAACTGCTGCTGCTAATAATAACTAACGGTAGTGCATAAAAAGCAGAACACACATGCTTCGCATAAATCAAGCAAGCACAGAGTAGTGGAAATAATCGACTTTATCGCAGCAGTGAAGAGCGGACATAATGAACGCTGTGTCCAAGCATTCAACATGACCAACCTTCATTGCAACTAGTGACACTCGTTGTTCCACAACTGTCAAAATGCTTGATCCATAGAAAGCACATATTTATGTTGCACATATTTATGTTTCATTTTTTTCTGCACTGCCGTGTACTACAGACAAAACATCATACGCACTTGCTTGCATTTGCGTAGGCTGACAAGCCGAGATCGATGTCAACTTTGGTTGGCTTTAACGTCGTCACTGCTGTACTCTCATCTTCACTTGAATCAACATCTTCGGACGTAATTCTTGGCCTTAACACATACACAGCTTGACTAGAACTGAATCAGAAGCAAACTGCAGAAATATGTCTGCCCAGAACTGACATTACATGCAGCTATCAGTGCAGCTATACCGTGTGAGATCTGAGCTGTGTATAACATGTGTCGAAGATCAGAGAGTGAGGACCCGTGAAGCTAAAATGGCAAGTGCGTAACAATTTGGTTTAATTGTCCCCATTTTGCACTTGAGTGCTGCACTTTTTAACGTTTTTTCATTCAAGCAAATCCAAAAACAATGGCAAAAAAATTCAATTTATTCATAAAAAAGTGAGAGGCAAACACTGCATGCTCGAACTCTAAAAATTGAGAGGACAGGACACGAGCCCCCTTGCCTCAGTTGTTCTGTGGTCCATAAGCTTATCTGTTAGTGTTTTGACTGAGAGTTCATTCAACAGATAAATGAAAAAAATGCTTACTTGAGTAGCATAGTCACGTGATTAGTCTGTAGTTTGAGTGATTTTATGCTCGCTGCAACGGGATCAGTTTGCGCTGCTGCAGCATCGGCCACCAACTTCTCAATCTCCAACCAGTCAACTTGACTCGCCACCAGACTGCGCACCACGGCAATTGCCCGTTCAACCTAAACCATGATATGCAGCATGCTACCGGTAACGTAAAAAGGTAAACGTAAAGTCCTTCCCAAGCCTTATGGCCCATAGGGCGGCGCTGATCTCCGTTTCCTAAGGCCATCAGCCAGACACCAGTTTTTACACTGTGAGACCATGGATACGGGGCCAGTGTATCGCCCAGTGCACCTGTTTACGTCCCAGCAGTGAAACCGGTACCAAATTATACTGCTTGGTGACAGTGGCACATGTGTGTGAACAACTTGCCGAACTTGCCACCAGTACTAAAGATTAAAAGGTTAAAGGCAGTCTATAGCTCCTAAAATAACCCATCTCAGAGCTATAAGGCAGCACCTGCCACAGTGGATCACACCTGCCACCCAAAAAAAGGCGAACGCGTCATGCCTTAACCCCAACCAAGCAGGCCGGTACTCCATTTACCTGTCCCAGAGGGATGAAAGGCTGAGTTAACCTCAGTGTGGGTTATATACTGTCCGAAGATATTCACCCATCCAAGCACTAACCATTTGATGGTGACCTGACCAAGAGTTGAACCCACGACCACTTGATCACAAGTAAAACATCTTATTTGTTATGCTATCAACCCACCCTACTACAACTAGTTCAGGTGCAAAAGGTCTAATGGTCAGAGCATCAAACCCCTTGTAACTTTCACACTGCAAGTTTGAATCTCTCTCTACAGGTTATTCGCAAACAAGTTGCTAGCCTACTGTGTGGTCAATTCAACTCAGCCTCCTACCCTCTGCGAGATGGAAAATGAGTAGTAGCTTACAGGTTATGGGGTGAAAGCATAGTGTAGCTGACTGGGGTGGTGGTATGTCTGCTGGCTGTAGACTGTGGGTCATTTGTGTGGCACAGTAATATTTGCCACGTTTTTTGTGCACTTATCACCATCTAAGCAATTTTCCGCACCAGACACCTGGACAAGTCGAGAGATAGTCGCTGAAGACATTCTTGTTCTTGTATTATTAGTGCGCTCAGCACATTAGAGGTTATATACATTTTCTTCTGACATTTCACATTGACATTTGACATAGATTACCAGAGAAAGGTTGATTTCAATTAGTTGAGCCTTCTGCATATCTGTGGTCTGTTCGCGGTCTAAATCTTCTAACCTCTTGGCATGGTCACTTCTTACATTCTCCAGCTTCTTCAATGCCACTTTTTCCTGCGCAGCATATAAAATATGGATTTAAACAAAGCTGCACAAATTAAAGGTTAATCACACGATTAATTGCTACCAAAATTTTTCCACCATAAATAAAATTTTACGCTTTAAAATTTGCATTAAAGTTACATCAATAGAACATTATAAAGTACATCACAGGCTGAACGGTAGTTCAAGCCCTGTGTTAACGGCGACTTCTCTTTCTTATGGGAAAGCCAAAAATTTGACGTCCCACAGAATCAAAACCCCTGATCTGATTGAAGTAAAATTTGGCATGGTTGATTACGTCGGCGAGATGACCATTCATGCAAAATTTCATGTAAATCCCTCCAAGGGGGCTTCCCGGCAAATGGGTGAAATATACGCTAAACTTTTTGTAGCCATATACCTTTTTTTCAGAAACTCACCTACAGGTCAGACCCTTCGGCGGATTTTTGCGTGCGATGGCTCAAACGACGCGGTCTCGCGCAAGGATGTGCCTTTTGGGGGTTAAAAAAT
>Ga0209671_1003711_pt1 | contig 14832 bp, 10 predicted proteins | sample WorMetHERISLAND2_2_FD_187401 | JGI IMG/M metagenome (GOLD analysis project Ga0209671, IMG submission 187401) | Marine gutless worms symbiont microbial communities from Max Planck institute for Marine Microbiology, Germany - Olavius geniculatus... | ecosystem: Host-associated > Annelida >... | reverse complement strand
GATGAAAAGATCATTGCTGCTGTTCAATTTGAAATTAAACTGTTTGATTTTTTTCTACCAGTCTAAACAGCTCACTGATTATATTTATACGGACATATACTGTAAACTATCGAAATGCATTGGACAAACTCCGTGTTCGTATGAACATTATTACCTCCGCCAAGGAGGTAATGTTTTTGCCGGACTTTGTTTGTCTGTCTGCGTGTGTACAAGATAACTCAAAAAGTTATGGACGAATCTTTCTAAAATGTTGAGGGTATGTCGGGCATGGCACAAACTACCAGTGATTAAATTTTGGGGGTGATCCGAAAGGAATCCTGGATTCTGGATCACTTTGAAATTTTCGTTACAATTGCGTTAAAAGGGGCATAAGGAAACCGCTGGCAAAGTGAATATGGTGACGCCACCTGGCGAATAACATTGCTTTGGCGGAGGTACCTGCGGGGTATGACTGCTTTCTAGTTTTGTCATATAAATGCATTCTACGGTTGCCGTTTGCCACAACTATCAAATGTTCTTTTTTCACTAAGTCTTATCCAACAGCGTTACAGAGCAAGTGAATATAAAAGTGTGAAACCTTTGATAAACATTCGTCATTCGAATAAACTGCATATACTGAACACAAAAAAAAACAAAAAAGGCCTACATTATAGCCTATTGCTACTGCTGGGCTTCGTAATACAAGCCGATGTCGGCTTTTCCTCATGCATTTGTAATTCTAGGCCTACGCATGCATTTAGTTTGGCTGTACAGTAATCAGTGGCCCTGTGCATGCAGGATGCAGGATGAACCAAGTCAAGTACAGTAATCAAATAGCAATCAGGTTCAACATTACTATTTGCTGGCGTATAATCGTGTAGCATTGCGTAACCTACAGCTACATTAACCCTTTAGCAAAATTAGCCAGCATGTGAATTCCTACAGCAAAGCAGCTTTATAATTAATATTGTAGGCCAATTATTGCTAATATAGCCTAATTTGTACAGTGGCTCTCGAAAGCCGGATCGATTTGTTGTTTTTTCAAGACTATTCCGTTTAATTCTGTTCTTTAGCCATGTTTCTAATGGTTTTAAACACAATAAAGGTGCAGTGGGTGGAAAAACTTCACGTTTACGAGCCATAAATTTTTGCTTGTAACTGTGGAAGAATGGTTAAAATCGGTGCTGAATTACCAAAGTTATCTCAAAAATAAAACTGGGTATCCGTTTTTTGGACCACCCTGTACACTGTGTCTCAAAAAAATATCCCCAATATTTTTGACTGTAACTTGAAAACCAATTATCAGATTTTGATAATTTTTGGTACAAATATTCCTGACACAACTTGCCATCAAACGACCATTCAGTTTTTCACCTCACCCAGCATTTGTTTTTGCACTATTTGGGGAAAACACAACAACCAGCGAAATATCACTTTTTTATCTAATGCGATATAATTGCTTAATCAACATAACGCGTAAAAACACATTTTGTTTACATTTCTGACCCTTTGGCTGACATTTTATCCAGTTTTCCATTTTTCAATAGCCTGCAGTAAAATTGCTTGAAGCGTTTGCCCACTATGCGAACACAAGCAAAGAGACGCTTTCTCCATTCATTGATAGCAGTATCGATAAAGTTCTGCTCCAGACCAATGCAGGCTGTACGAGTCGCTTCTTGACTCTTCAAACATTCCTAAACTGCATCTGGTAGACACACTGCTGCATGACAGTCAAATCTTGTAACAGACCGGCTGTTGGGGCCGACAGATTAGGATAGATTGAATTTATAATAATGATATTAGTTCACACAGTCGAAGTTGCAGTACTCCTTTTGTCATGTTCATGGTCTTCTATAGAATGTTTTCCAGTAGGCGTACAGAGATCAAAGACACAGAAATAGAAAGCGTTGTTATAAATTTTGTACGGTCAGTTAGAAATAAACACTTAATCACTGAGTTTTGTCAGTTTATTGATAAATGTTTTTTTTTGTTTGTATTGTAAATATGTTGTAATCGCTACCATCCGTTGTGGTAAATAAAAATGCATATGTATGGCAAGTGAAAAAAATTAAAATTAGAGAATTTTCATCGGAATTGCTCACCGTGCTGCATCGTAAAGCTTTTTAAGCGACACCTGTTTGTTTCACACCGTTATAAGCCTACTACGCATTGTTTTGATCACTTTACCACCAATTTTAACTAACGCTAGAACAATTTAACTATTACGGTGTCGGTATTCGCATTTGATAAAAGTTAAAGTTTGAAAATTTTCTACTGTGGAATCTCTTTCTCTCGAAATCCAGTAAAACAGCGATCATTCGGGTATTTAGGCCTACAGCAACGACTTACGGTACGTTTATATATAGCCATGTTTCTGTAAGCTACGATTGGATTTTTGCAGTAGACGACAGGCCAAGGATGTACGACGTGCCCCCGAAAAGTTTGTAACTTGACACATTTAACCAGAAGTTTAAAAGACATGTAGGCTTGCATCATGTTTTGTCATTTTTCAAAATAGTCTTTTCCAATACACTAGAGTTTAGCGTTTTTCATACATTAGATTTCACCATCTGCAAATGGCGCCTTTGTACGGAAGCAAAAAGCTTTAACTCCAGGTATTCACGTCCTGCATTTCACTGCAGACGAAATAAAGCAGAAAAAACTGTGTAGAAAATCGTCAGCGTTGTTTCTAACCGCCGTTGCGAACAATTACGGTGTTTACCAGTTCTAGTTTATGTTAAACAAGACTTCTAAAATGAATAACGATAATAAACATTATTATTATCACCATCGTCATCATGAACATAATTATAATAATAATCGTAATAATCTATTTTAGTTTCGTTTGCATCTGACCTAGTGTAGCGTGGTTCTCTAGTGTTATTGCGCTTTGTATCAGAACAATTTTGTCGTGCGATGATGTCGACAAAGACGATGATGATGATGATGACTGACGTAAGATGCTGCATCAGAAATGGCCTACGTTTACCTGTCACAGAGTCGATATCGACGACGACGACTTAGATTCACCTTTCAGACCAGTCGTATTCTCTGCTCTCAGTCAAGAGCACGGCGCACTGCTGATTGATGGCATATGCAATAATGCAATTTAATTAGGCCTACTACTAGGCCTACTGTCAGCGTTGGTCGAAAATGAAGCTCTGACGCGTGCCCACTGTCTATAATTCGCATTGATTCAAACCGTGCTGGATGCAATACTGTGATGCCGTAGCAATAATTTCATGTAGCCGTGTGTTTGGCTGCAGAGTGCAGACTGCAGTTTTTGGTACGTGCGCGCGATCACTTAGTGCATTGTGAAGCCTGTGTCAAACTGAATAGGCTACATGACTTGAATACGAAAACTCTAGTGCTGTTGTGGCGTTATTTTTTATAATGCATGCGTTAACGCGTTAATTAAATCATCATATTATGTTGCTTGCTGAAGTTGTAGATGGACTACATCAAGAGTGTGACTGGAATGACGATCGACAAACTTGTAGCTGTGTCGCAGGACTGTGACAGTAGTGACGGAACGATAAAACAATTTTAATTACTTGAAGAATATTCGATCGTCAAATAACCGCTGTTTAATGGAATGTTGAAACTTATGCTTCACAGAGTTCAGTAAATTAACGTATTTGCATTAATTTTTTTAACGCACGTTAATTCTGTAATGCGTTAACGCGTTAGGCCTAAGTTAACGCGTTAAATCGTCAGTTCTAAAAAAACTCACAGTTTCCTATAACCTGCTTGTTTCTTAATTTATTTAGGCAGCAATAGGCCTATTTGTGACATTTCTCTTATTTCATTTGCATCAAAGCAGTTTTAGTTTTGTGTTCGGTTTACGTGTTAGATTAAACTGACAGCTTGCTTGCCAGTTTTTCAGCTAAAAATGTCTCTCGTATCGTAAAACTGATCAGTGTGCGCGTTAAGGGACGTACAAAACGACAGCACCGAACTGAGCTGAAACGAATAGTTTATTTCATCTTTGTCGCTTTAAACACACCTTTAGATTAAAATCAGCAGAATGTCACGTTGACTTCTCCACGCCAAGTACAGGCTATATAATGTCAGAGGTTTAAGCGGCGTCGGCGTGGTCATTGATTTTTAATCCCGCGCCGGGCCCGCACTGTTGATGGAGGAGAGGGATACTGAGACTGTGGGACGAGACAGCATCAGCAGCTAGTCTGATAGTAGCGAGATAACGATTACAGGTGAGCCGCATCCAGGTGGACGAACGACTGGATCTACTGCTCAGGTGCGTGGAACTGTAAGCACCGGCTGCTGGCTTGAGTTGTAAAGTCGAATCACTGTTCGTCGCTGCCGTTTTCTTAAGCGACAAAGAAAATAACTGACTGATCGTGCTCGAGAACTAAAACTAAAATTATTTTGCAAACGAAACTGAGTAATTTGTAAAATGATTTTAAACTAAATAAACACAAGAACCAAAATTAAAAATCGAACAAAATTTCTTTCTTAAAGCATACCAAAATGTCGAAAATTTTTGACTGAATACATTGTCGTTGTGTTTGCATAATGGCGACGACAGATTGAACTACACAGATACGTGAATGTTTTTAATTAAGTGTTTTGTATGAGTTGTGGAATAAAATACTGTATTTCTACAAAATCATACAAAAATGGTAAACATTTCAACAATTAATCTTTTAATAATGAAAGCAAAAAACAAACATAAATGACATTGTTTTTCATCAACGAACTACAGTGCGTGTTGTGGCTTTGTATGTGCGCGTCAACTGTTTGCTTTAATAATATCAGAAGAAAACCAGTGTCTTAATTACGGCAGAACCTCTTTGCGCCACATTCTAATATTAAGAGCCACGAGCAAACATCTTGTGCCATTTGACAACTTAAACTTTTCTGCTAAAATCTTGAAACTGGAAGCATGCTACACTTACTTGTCTGTTTTTATCGAAAACAGTAAGTGTGTAGGTACGTTTTACGCGCGACAGCTATCCTCTAGGCCTCTGTCTGTATGTCTGTCCGTCAGTCACACTTTGCAGCCCTATCAAAACGAAATTTTTACTGTGGGCTGCCACAAAAATGTAGTTTTTTTCGTGACAAAATTTCGTGACGCTGGGTGAGGGGTTTTTCCCTCAAACGAAAGCGTAAAAGAAAAACACCCCCTAAAATACCCCCTAAAATTCCTTATTTTACCGCTATTGGCTCGACTAGCGTCAAAACGGTTACAGATAGTTATGAAGTCAAAGTCATTTAACTGCGTAAAAAACAGTAGTTGTACGATAGAAAAGAATGGGATTGTTGGAGAACAGGACCTGCCTGTTAAGTGACGCAAACAGGAAGAAACACATCGATGCAAGTAACAGACATAATTTAATAGCGCTGCAAACTATTTACCTACGCTTTTGTGTACTATTATTCAACTTGTACTAGAATTACATAATAGATAAAAACAGACAAATTAAAAAAAACACATAATATACAAACACGCCTTAAATAATCTAGTAAAATTATAGAAAAAAATACATATAAACAAATATGCTGGGCCCAAAATCAAATCAGCATCTGACTGTCTAATCATGATCATTGGTCTTCAGGGGCCAGTTGTACGGCGTGTGTACGCCATGCAGTATTGACAAAAATATTCGCACGTATCATTATCAACCAGAATGCACTGCATATTGTGTACGAATTCTGTACCTAGACAGTACAAAACGCTCCCTGAAAATGAGTTTCGTAAGGGTAGTGTGCATAATTAACCCTATAACGTAAAGAACAAAACGCAACATAGGCATACTCAGCCAAGAATAAATGAAAAAGTAAAAAATACTTGAATACGATTTAGAAGTTTTGTACTTATTAGAACGTCACAGAGTATGTATTACGATTTATACGCAATGGAAAACGCGTATCTAAAAACGCTCTGAGTTGGTTGAAAACGATTGAAGTTACAACATAACTAGCACATGTTCGTGTTTAACCGCAAACATGAAGAACCAGACTAGCATTTACCTATGCCTAATATGCCTAATACGTACTCTAATCACCACAAAGTGTTTAGTTAAGATATCAAGACAGCATTCACATGAGACGTTGCGCAAAGCGAAAAATGGACTCATGCCGCGACAGTTGAAAACGCCAGTGCAAATACTAGACGAGCGCACTTATGCCCTTCTTGCCTGCGGTAATGAGCGCGTCTTATAAGCCTACTCTGTTCGCAGAGCTTTTGTCCGCTGCATTCTGGGCGGAAATTATGCCATGGAAAGACTGGGAGTGAACTAGTGCGACGCGACACGATGACGTCATGGTGACGTCATGACTTGGTGACGCCGAGCTGGCTGAGGACTGAGAGTACGGCCGGCTGAAGGCGTGGCTTGAAGCGCAGTGCGACGTCGTCTCGGGTCTGCTGAGCGGTGTAGTCCAGACAGGTCTTGTTGCTGAAGTTGCAGCTCCGGTAGTGGTGACTCTGGGCAATGTCATTGTGGACGTGGATGTGAACCAGGGTTGTGGTCGGCTGACGGAGCGGCCGCAGACAGTAGTGGTTGAACACCGACAGGCACGAGCGCGGGTCCACGAACGACTTGGGCGCCATCTGTCGAATCAACCAGCACCAACTTAACACACAATCTAAACCACTGTATAAAGGCGAACCATAATAAACCATGGTACGAGTATATAACCTGAACTATGGTCATCTCAGCCTTCTATTCCTCTCAAGCGAGTAAACTGAGTACCGGCCTGGCTTGGGGGAGAGCGCGTTATTTGGTGTCAGGTGGCAGGTCACACTATATGGCACTTGGCGCTCCAGATAGCTCTGCGATGAGTTTCCAATAAAAAGCACTATAGACCACTAACAACTTTAACATTTTTAAAAAGCAAAATGTAAACAGGAACGTCGAAAGCCACAGCCAGGGAAACATTCTCGCGGAGTTCGTCTGGAGAGAAAAGACTTATGCATTTTAAAATGACCTATTCTGGTGTATATTTTATATTTTTTGAGCGACGGCGGGGCCGCGGGGCCTCCAAACGTCGCGGGGTCCGTGGAAAACTTCCCCTTTTCCCTTTTCTCGACGGGCTTGGTCTACATTATGAGCGCAAGCGGAAGTCGTACCCCAGTCGGCGGAACGCGCTGTCGCAACCGAAGCGTACGCAGGTAGGCCGGCTGTCGGCTGTCCTGTTTGAACGACAGGAAGTAGTAGGTGTTGCTGAACGTGTACGTGTACGGACGGTCCTTGAGTCGGAACTTGCGGTTGATGTGCGTCGTCATCTGGGCGTAGTCGTCGTGGAAACGCGGAATGATCACCTCGTCGAAGTCGATGACGACGGCATACCGGTAGCGGTAGACATTGCGCATCATACAGTCATTGAGTGATGCTGGGCTGGCCAGCTTCACAGACGGCAGGCTCGGCTCAGCAGCCCTCTGCCACATAATATCAGTTATAGGGTGTTTACACGATCCAGCAAACTTCCAGCAAACGTCCAGCATCAGTACGTGTATTTTGAATACATTTGCTGGAAGTTTGCTGGACGTTTGCTGGATCCTGTAAACACCCCATTACACATCATTTACACGTTACACGCAATCATATACACGACAAACGTGCCACTTCTATTTACGTCGATAAAAATGCGATAGGTATTCATATTTCTGTTACTTATGCATCGTCAGAAGAACGCTGACAAAATCTGCAGCAAAGCTTACAACCAAGTCGCAAATAAATTGCTGCACCGTGTTTGAGAATGTAAATAATATTCAACCTTTCATGCAAAATCGTTAAATGGCAGTAATTATCTGCCAAAGATGTTGAGTTTGTATTCGTATAAGTCCGTCCACACAAATAAATGCATCTAAAGAGCATGCATTGTGTTGTACAGGGTGGGCCAAAAACGGCACAAAGTTATTGACACCATAATTTTGGGACCGTACGTCATAGAGTCATGTGGTTTTCAGCAAAATGTTCCAAAAAAAATTTTTTACGTGAGTAAAATCCGTATTTGAATACAGCACTTAAGGAAGGGGAAGGTGAGCCGACACATACGCTACCCGGCAGGAATTCATTTTTGTCAATGGCCAAACTGCGACTTCTGCATTTCACACGGTAGCGTAACGACAATATTAAGGTGTGGTGGCCAAAACTATAGACATTTGTGCCAAGTTCCTTCTTAATGTCGCGTGCCAAAACTTATTGAAATTGGCCAATGTTTCACGAAGCTATTAAAAAAAATTGTGGCATGTTTTTATGTACCAAGGTACACTGAAGGTAATACTGTTTTTCAATAGTTTACTTGCCAGTGGCAAAAACAAAAAATATTTAATTGCTGTATTTAAACAGTGACTTTAGTCATGTAAAGAATTTTTTTTCTGAACATTTTGCTGAAAATTGCATGACTCTGTGATGTACGGTTGCAAAATTGTGCCGTTTTTTGGAACACCCTGTATATGTCAAGAAGTACGCAAGCTTGCGGAGAGCACAGGCCAATGCCGCATTTTCAATACTGCGGCAATCATTCAACAGATACGAAATATCGCACTGCGTCGAATTAGGTCACCGATACCGACAAATATAAGGAAAATCAATTAAACACACAGATATCTGTATATCCTAGTTTATCACTTAAACAAAAGTAACGACTGGCGTTGTGCACTGTGATTAACGTGCAGTTAAATTTCGCAAAACAGTCCAGCAAAGGTCGACGTTTGGGCTCCAAGTAGCAAAGACTCCGTCGTAGTCGTCGTCGTCGTCATCAACGCTTAGCCGGTAGAGGCCGTAGCGTCGCCCAGCGGTGACCAGACAGACCGACACACAGACAGGGACGAACACACGACTTACGGCACCAATACCGCGCTTTTCGAGAACAAAAGCCACGACAAGCGCCATAAAAAGCAATAAGGAGGACCGCGTAGGTGAACAGGTGGACAGATACCAGTTACAGATTGATTAATTGATTGATTACAGGTAGTCTAGGCGCAAAGCATGACAGTATTCGAGCAGTGAGAACTGGCTCAGAAATATGCCAAATATTGATTGCCAAAAAACTGTTGGTGGGTCTGAAGCACGCATTGCTATAAGCCTATACATTATGTATGTTAGCGGTGCGGCTTTGCAGTCCAGTATCCATGGAGTTGCTTCAAGACAAAACACGATCGACATATTTTAAATTTTCGCCGAAGCAACAAACATTATGCGGCGGCTAATTAAACTTCACGTAGGAATATAGCCGCCAAATTGGCGTGTTTTATGTTCGTTCATACGTCTATATATACCTTATCTCGCAGAGTGGAATTTGTTGCGTTGTCCGATTTGGATTTAATTGACAGGTCTGGAACGGGTGGCGGCATCTGGTGAACTTTCAGCCAACCACGTCGAGTGTAGAAGTCAAATACCGCGGACATATTAACCATTCCTGCGTCGTAGACGTTGAACTCTCTTACCCCCAACATCCACGTCAGTTCCATCCACTCCACGAATATTGGCGTCGGGATGTGGCCGAATGCGATGGCGACACAGACTCCGAACTCGATGTCGGGTTCCGCTCGTACAGGCCGCTCGACGGGCAGGTAGATGGAAGACTGGGCGCAGCGCTTAGCGACCACCGACACGTGGGAGGGCACCGGCTCAATGCCCGCCAGGCGACACGACAACAGGTACTGGATGTAGCGGATTTTGTTGATGCCGTAGCCGTTATCTCGACCGGTGACGTTGACGACGACGGTCGCTACGTACGGCGTGTCACAGCCCGGGTACCAGACGTGGCAGTAATGCGTGTTATTGTTCAGCCTGGCCACACCGAGGACACGTATCCAGGGAACCACTCCGACGGCTGGCCGGTCGTCATAGAACGCGGAATATAGCACCAGTTTATCGTCGCCTCTGTCCTGGATCTGCCATCGACCGTTAGTCCGTACGGAGTCTGGCAGAGGACGCCGCACGTTGGGACACGAGGCGGCGCCACGAGTTAGATCTCGTTCAAGTCTCGAGCCGCGCAACGTGAACTCGCTCTGCGCGAGATCAAAGTGACAGGTGCGAGGTGCGGGCCCACTCCGCGCCGTTTCCTCGGCAACTTCGTCGATGTTGCTAAGTAACGTAATGTAGAATATCCTAGCAAAGCTGACACAGCTTATTATGACTAACGTCACCAGCGTACGCATTGACGGTACCCTGTAACAGCCACACATGCACGTTTTCAACATCAGCTCTGTCAAACATAATTTACAATGTTTTTTGAAGGGGGTTCAAAATAAAATAAACACGCAAAGGATGTTATACCACTACTCCATTGATATTAGTGAAAAGGAGTTGCAACCCTTTGCAAGGAGCCAGAGCTAGACATTTATCTTTTATAATTATTACCAGCACTACAGTTCTAAACCTGAACATTTTTGCACTATGCATCTCAGCACTGCCAACACGCCCCAGATGTCAAAATTTGACCATAGCATCTTCGTTTATTACACAAAGTTGACACATGCAACTTGTACAAACACGTATTGTGCAGATTAGGTAGGTAAAAAGTAAAACTCCCGTAGTCAACAGCGCTCTCTCGCAGCTCTGTGTCTCTAAAGCGGTGCTCATCTCCGTTTCAAGGCCCTGAGACGGTACACCGGTGTCTATAACCTACCAGAAAACGATATGATTAGAATGATAATCCATGCAGTAGGTAGGAAAACACACACGACGCAAGTCTCAAGGAAATGTCATGTCACAAAATTAGCGGGTTTGATATACAATCAGTTCTCAAACAATATCTCGTCACTTTGCCTTTTTTCGGAAAAAACATTGAATACTAGATATACGTTCTGTACGTTCTGTGGAACGAGGTATCTGTTCCATTGCCCAGCTTAGCAGCTGCGTTTCAGCGTTTGACGCTCTTGTGAGCCTGCAGCCAATTTTGTCTTTGAATAAAAACGGTTGGTTGCCATGACAACAGGGGTCTTCAGGGGAGAAATTTACATGATACCATTGCATAACCCGGGCCGAAAAATAGGGGGTAGGTGAAAACAGCGTGCAATTATCTTTTGCGGGAGCCGAGTTATAGTCAATTTTGTCCCAAAATTCGTTGCCATAGCAACGGGGGTCAGCAGGAAAAAAATTTAAATGACACCATCGGATAGATCGGGCACGAAAATAGGGGTGTGGGTAAAAACAGCGCGCAATTATCTTTCACGGGGGCCAAGTTATAGTCAATTTTGTCCCAAAATTCATTGCCATGGCAATAGGGGTCGGCAGGGGAAAAATTTAAATGACACCTTCGAATAGCCCGGACCCGAAAATATGGGGTAGGTGCAAACAGCGCGCAATTATCTTTTACGGGGACCGAGTTATACCGCTTTGAAGTCTCCATAGGCCGCAATGCAATTTTTTTTAAATTAAGGTAAAATAGGGGAAAGAGTTATCAGATTTTTATTCCAAACAAACTCGATCTTACTTTTTGGGCCCCGAATCACTGTGCAAAATTTCATCAAAATCGAATCAAAATTGCGGCCGTAGGAGTGTCTACAGACAGACTGACAAAATGACAGCGTGACATAGATAAGTAATTTTATAATCTGTCCCATGCTACGCTATAGCAATAAAACAGAAAAATATCTCTGCAGCAGTGCACCTGTCGTTTGCAGTGCGACATGTAAGGAGATAACTCAACAGTGACTCAACACTGAGTTACAGACAGACCATCTTTTAAATGCTTTGTTGAATTTCACCAAATTCAAAGTTTATATTTTGCAAGTGCATTTACTGGAGCTAAATGAAAGAAAACGAACGTAATGAACGAAAGCAAGCAGAGTAGTCATCAACGTACGCTGCTGACAGACACCGGCCAAGATAGCGTATAAGTCTAACCATGTCGAATCTCAATAGTGTGTCTTCTTCGTTTCCTGCACGCTCACAAACGTTTCAGTGTCATAAGACACTACAGTATTAATAATCAACAGTACACCGCACCAAATTAAATTACTTTTCTCGGAAAAGATGTACATTAGTATTAATCTGATACTGTATTTCCTGTCACGTTCAATGCTTGATCTTTTTGCTGCTGTACGATTTAGTCAATATGGAACCAACTCTGGCGAATAAACTTATCGTCATGATCATGCTTGAGTCCTATGTGATTTAAAATACTTTCTGGAATAAATTGGTTGCTTTCGGATGGCATTATGGAAAACAAAAACGTTAAATATATCGTTTGACGATAATTATTATGTTGTCAATCTCAGGTTCAAGAAATCGATCAGTATGTTGCTGAGACTTTTTGTTTACAAACGCACGTCCAGTGTGATTCTATCACAACACAGTTCACAAGGCAATCTAAATACGCATATCTACGTTAGGCCTATCGAGTAGGCCTATCACAGATTGAAGACTTCGACAGATTACCTGTCTTGTTAGCTGGTAGAATATTCCATTCTGTGTCGTGAATTATACACAGACTGTAGTGTACAAACCGTACAAACGAGCGTACACGCGTTACACGTTGCACAATCACTCCGGTAGGCCTAGTGCGTGAACGCTGAGAACCTGCACGCGCGCCGCGCAGTACAGCAGAATCATTCAGTGCCGAAGCATTGCTTGTGTCGGGGCGGACAGCTAGCGGCATAAATGCTGCTGCTACGGCTACGTTATCACGGCAGTCAGTGCATGGCAGTGAAGCGAGCACCGTGCATGCCTCTACCTGTATTGCTTTGCGTGACAATGCACACCTCCACGGCACCCAGTGCTCACATACGTAAACACTGAACTCATAGTGTCTGCCTGCCAGTAACCTCGGCGTGGTTCAGATGCTATCGCAGACTGCTGGCAGATGAAATTCATTCCATGCTCCACGATCAGCGCTGGCTTTACTACTGTCAGTCAATTAAACATTTTATTCATGTCTGAAGTTTTACTGTGCCATTGATAGGAAAAAATCGCGACACAACTCACGACGCTGTCGAAATTTCCGAGTCAGCTAGGAAGGGACGCATGCGGGGTCTCGCTGTAGGGGCTTGCGGCACATTGATTTGGCACTCCAACTGCCATCAGAAGTGACGTCTTTAGAGTGCCTGCGAACATCTAAAACTAAACTTAAGACTCACTTGCTTTCCCCGTCTTTGCCGCAGTTGACTGTACGGCAGCCTAAGTATGCGGTGCCATTGGTATTTTTTTTACTTTGAACTGTATTGTACGGTATTGTATTGGCTTACTTTGCTGCTCAAAAATTTTCTATGCGTGTCTTGGTCTCTGTGTACTATCACAATCAAACAAATTTTTTTAGAAAAATATTTTTTTTATATTTTTTAAACAATGTTTTTTGTCACAAAAAACTGATCTTGTGTTTATAAGATCATACTGTGCAAAATAAACTAATATACACTTTTAATTGTATAGTATATATAACCTATGTTGAATTTTGTTTGTACCTGGCTCAAAAAATTTTTCATCTGTCTTGACAAGTCAATCAGTGACATAGACGTAATGTATTATTCATAGTTTCACAGCTTTAAGTATGCAGCGATCAGCAAAGTTATTAATTAAGCGTGTAAGCTGTAAGATTGTTACAGATGCAGGTTAATGCATTAACGAGCACATGCGTATAAAGCGGGCCGAAATGACGTCATTTTTATACGCCTTAACTTCATCAAATATTAACCAACTTTCAACTTTTTCATTGTTAGAATCAAAAGAAAAAAAGATCCTACCACACTTTAAGTGTGCCGCTGCACTACCTTGTAAAATGTCAGTGTCAAAAAGCAACAATTGATAAGAAGACTTCTGTAACTTACAGAAGTCTTGTTATCAGTTGTTGCTTTTTTAACAACAACAGACTTTAAGAAATTAATATTTTTTTGTTTTAGTTATTGTCTAAAGTAATTGTCACATCATGCAGTTTTTTATATCAAATGTTCAATGTGTCCGCACATTGCTGCTGGACGACGCACTTAACCCGGCTACGCCACTGAGCAATGGCGCGATCAACGAAACGACGCCGCGTTGTGGTGCTCTTACGAGACACAAGATAGTGCAGCGACACACTTAAGATGTAATGGGATCCAAACAAGTTATTGCAATTTTTTTCCTTATTCTGATAGAAAAACGAAGTTTGAAAATCAAATGTATTTGACAAAGTTAAAACGTATGAAAACGGTGCCATTTTGGGTTTACTTTGTAAGACGTTCACGCCCCAGTGGGCGCCAAACTGCCAGAAAACGTTACAGCACTGTTGGGGTGAGTTGACGAGTACGCAGTACGAGCTTATATTACTCTAAACAATGCTTACATAACATATTAAGCCAGTAAAGCCACACATCTTGTACATCTTGTGACGCACGACTGCAGCAAAAAGTTGTGAAAACGATACTAAGTCCGTATACGAGCTGAGTGTAGTTTAAGTGAAAAAACAGCGGTTCAGTCGCGCGCGAATGAACGTAAACTGTTTACCTTTTACTTGATATGATATACTACGTACAAACGACAATATGGTTTTAACAACATTACCATTATTACTTAGTTTTATTGGAAAGAAATCTTATTTATAGCCATTCGTATCTACGTGTATATAATCAGAATCAAGTAAAAATGTATGTTTGACTACGCAGAATACACGTATACATACTTACATAATTACAAATTGCGACTATGTAACATGGATATTAAAGAAGATATTTAATATTTAGGGATATATGTTGATAATAGTTTGGTATGGAAAAATCATATAAATTTTGTATATACTAAAATCTTAAAATTTGTTAGCATATATTACAAATTACAAGTAAAATTTAATTCACGAATACTGCAAATGATTTACTTTTCTTTTATTTATCCACATTTACTCTATGGTACTGAGATCTATGCTAATGCAAATAAGGCTGCATTAAAAAGACTAATGGTCCTAAAC